>Ga0068862_100000406_pt1 | contig 46534 bp, 42 predicted proteins | sample KBSSwiS52_FD_66598 | JGI IMG/M metagenome (GOLD analysis project Ga0068862, IMG submission 66598) | Switchgrass rhizosphere microbial communities from Kellogg Biological Station, Michigan, USA - KBS Switchgrass S5-2 | ecosystem: Host-associated > Plants > Roots > Rhizosphere > Soil ...
CTGGCGATTAGAGCGTAGGGGCCACACCCGTTCCCATCCCGAACACGGTCGTTAAGCCCTACAGCGCCGATGGTACTCCGACCGAGAGGTCGCGGGAGAGTAGGCCATCGCCGGCACCTCATTCACAAAGCCCTCGTCGGTTATCCGGCGGGGGCTTTGTGCGTCGCCTACGTGCGCGTCATTGGTCCAACCAGCACGAAGCGCACGACTGTATCTTTCGCCCATGTCGCCCATGCAACGTGCTGGCATCGTCACCGTCGCCGGAAAACCCAACGCGGGAAAGTCGACGATGCTCAACCGCATGGTTGGCCAAAAGCTCAGCATTACGAGCCCGAAGCCCCAGTCCACGCGCGATCGAATCGTGGGGATCCGGACCACCGACAGCAGCCAGATGGTCCTCCTCGACACACCGGGCCTCCTCGCACCGAAGTATCAGTTGCAGGAGGCCATGCGGTCGACGGCGCTTCGGGCGCTGTCCGACGCTGATGTCGTGGTCTATGTCGTGGACGCGACTCTCGGCAGCCCTCCGCCTTTAGAGGTAGCGGCGTCACTGAACGTGCCGATCTCCGGGCAGGTCCTGACGGCACTGAACAAGATCGACGAGCTCACCGATTCGGCGCGGAAAGCGCTGCAGGACGCCAACCCCGAGTCGTTCGCCGTGTCGGCGCTGACCGGCGAAGGCGTCGACACCTTGCTCGCCGCGATCGACGCTCGACTCCCGGTGAGCCCGTTCCTCTATCCCGAGGACGATGTCAGCACGCAATCGCTCCGGTTCTTCACGGCCGAGCTGATTCGAGAGACAGCGCTGGAACAGTTGGATGAGGAGGTCCCGTACAGCATCGCTTGCGAGATCGAGGAGTTTCGCGAAGGCCGCACGCCCGTGTACATTCGGGCCACGATCTATGTCGAACGCGACAGCCAGAAGCGGATCCTGATTGGCGAAAAAGGTGGACGGATCCGCGAGATTGGTCGTGCGGCCCGCGCGAAGATCGAACGTCTCGTCGGCAGCGCGGTGTATCTGGACCTCTGGGTAAAGGTCCTCGCCAACTGGCGGCGCGACGCGCGGGCGCTCGAGCGGTTCGGATACCGGATGCCCCAGGAGCCAGCCAGGTGACCCTCTCTCCGCAGCTGTTGTCTATCCTTGTTTGCCCGAAGTGCAAGGGCGAGCTCGAGTATCGCATCGACGAATCGAGCCTCCTGTGTCATGCGTGCCGGCTCCGGTATCCAGTGCGCGACGACATCCCGATCATGCTCGTGGATGAGGCGGCTCCGCTCTAGCCGAGTGGTCTGTGTCGCGAGCGCCGCGTTCGTGGTGGGGACGCCACTCGCGAGCGTCGCGCGCGCGCAGACCGCCCAGGAAGGCGCGCTGTTTCTTCTCCTACCGGTCGGCGCGCGGTCCGTCGGGCTCGGGCAAGCCGTGGTTGCCGATCGCTCCGGCAGCGAATCCGTGTGGTGGAACCCGTCGGCGATCGGTGCCGCGACCCGCCGCGAAGCTGCGATCCATCACTCACAAAGCGTTGCGGGTACCGGCGATGCCGTGACGATCGTCGTGCCGTCCTCGCTGCTCGGCGTGCTCGCGCTCTCGGTGAACATCTTTGATTATGGCGAGCAGGAGTCGAATCCGGATCCATCGAATCCGGTCGATGGCGGCGGAGGAACGATCATCCCGCGCAGTTTCGTGTACGCAGCGACTTATGCGACCCCGTTAGGCAGTTACGTCACCGCGGGCCTCACGTATAAGCTCGTGCAATTTCGGATCGACTGCACGGGGCCGTGCCCGGACATCGCCTTCTCGGCCACCACGAGCGCTCTCGACGTCGGAGCGCAGTTCGTCATCAAGCGATCGGTCCCGTTGATCATCGGCATCGCAGCCCGCAACGTCGTCGGCCTCAAGCTTCAGGTCAACGACAGCCCGCAGTCCGATCCCATTCCGCGTCGACTGCAAGTCGGGCTTCAGTACCGTCTCGCTGTGCCTCCTCGGCTCGCGCCGGAGACGGCCGTCCGCTTCGCGGTCGACGTGGCGGATGAAGTGCAGCTCGGGGATCCGGCACCGCGATTCGGCGCCGACATCGCCTTCCGCGAACGTTTCCATTTTCGAGCGGGGTATGCGTTCGAGGCGTCGAAGTCGGAGGCTGGCGGGCCGTCGATCGGCGTTGGGCTGTCCACTGGTAACCTCGTGTTCGACGTGGCCCGCATTCTCAGCGGGTTGTCCGCGGACGCCGGGAAGGCGCCAACCTATCTCTCCCTGCGGTACCTGTTTTGACCCGCTGCGCAGCTGGCGCGCTCGTATTCGTCGCGCTGGTCGCGCCGATCGCGACGGCGTTGGGTCAGCGAGTTGGCGCCCGGGCGTTCGTCGAAAGCGGACCTCCGGCTGCCTCCGGTTGGCTGAAGAGTGAGGGCCCCGCGCTGGACGACCGGCGCGAGCGGCGGGATTCCACTGCGAGATCGACTCCCTGGGCAGTTCTCGCATCCGCCGTGGTCCCCGGGGCGGGGCAGGCCATCCTGCGACAGGACCGTTTCATCGCCTATCTCGCCGTCGAGGCCTATGCCTGGGCGCGATACGCGGCCGATGCGCGCGAGGGTCGGAGGGCGCGCGCAACGTACCGGAACCTGGCCAGTGAGGTGGCACGGCGCCCGTTCAGCATCACTCGTCCCATCGGCGACTTCGAGTACTACGAGCGGATGGAGAAGTTCGCCGAGAGCGGTGCCTTCGACGCCGTCCCCGGGGGTGATCTGGAGCCGGAGCCGGATGAGACGACCGCGAATGGCGCGATCTGGCTTCTGGCGCGCGAGACGTACTGGGCGGACCCGGCCAGCCCAGGCAGTGAGGCCGAGTACCGGAACGCGGAGATTTTCTATCGCGAGCGGGCGATCCCGGAGGCGTATCGCTGGTCTTGGGCGAACGCGCGACTCGAGTACGCGGAGTTTCGCCGGACCATTCGGCGAAGCAACAACGCATACCGGACGTCGCTTCAGGACCTGGGTCTGGTCATCGCGAACCATGCGCTCAGTACGGTGGATGCGTTCATCACCGTGCGGCTTCGCCGTCACGTGGACGCGGCCGGCGAGCGCCTCGAGCTGCGTGGCTCGATCCCGTTCGAGCCCTGAGCAGTGTCTTCATGACGTATAGGGGGTCCGCCGCGTCTACCACATGATCCCCGGACGCTGCGGCCAGCACCTGCCGGGTGACGCAAGTCACAGCCACACCTGAGTTTGATTTCACCCCAGGCCTCCGGTAATTTCGCGCCCCCCAACATGAGCGTGGCGTAGCGTGCCGCAGCAGACGGCGATGGTCTTCAGCCCTGGCGGCGCGCACCCGCCGGAGGCGGTATCCGCATGGCTACAATCGCGCGGTATCGCCCCGGTGATCGTGCGTGATCCGGACGAATTGATGGCCCGTGCGCTGCGGGGCCGCCCGCGGCTCGTGGTGTTCGATGCGCGTTCGGACGGCGAGGCGTGCGCCACGGCTTGCGCACGACTCAAGCGCGATTCCTTCACCGGCATCGTGCCCGCGCTGTTCATGTGTCGCGCGTCCGCCGTGGCGCTGAGCGCCGCGTTCTCGGCCGGAGCCGACGAAGTGCTGACCGACAAGTCCCCAATCGACGAAGCGACTCTGCGGATGGACGTGTTGCTTCGTCGCTCCGATCGCGACGTGTACGTGCATCCCTCCACGCGCCTCCCCGGCACGATCGACATCGAGTCGGAGATCACGCGGCGCATGCAACAGAAGACACTGTTCGCCGTGTGCTATGCGGACCTGGATCACTTCAAGGAATTCAACGACCGGTATAGTTATTACGACGGCGATCGTGTGATCCGCATTCTCGCGAAGATCCTTCACGACGTGGTAAAAGGTGTATGCGGGGAAGATGGTTTCGTCGGGCATATCGGCGGCGACGACTTCATTTTCATCATTCCGGCGTCGGACGTAAACGAAACCTGCGGTGAGATCGTCTCGATCTTTGATGCGTTGGTGCCGTACCAGTACTCCGAGCAGGATCGACGTGCCGGATACTTTTTCGGAAAGGATCGACGAGGACAGCTCCATCGCGTGCCACTCATGACGGTGTCGATCGGCGTCGTATCGAACGAGCGCCGGCAGTTCTCAACCGCGGCTCACGTGAGCGAGCTCGCGACCGAGATGAAGAGTTACGCGAAGACGTTGACGGGTTCCGTATACACGATCGATCGCCGGCAAGATCCGCAGGTTGGCCAAGCGGTGCGCTCGCCGGCATCACGATCAGACGTTCCGCTTAGCCTGGGCGACGACTCATGAACGTTTCCTGTCCCGAATGCCAGTCGGTGTTTCGCGTGGATCCGGCCCGGGTACCTGGCCCGGGGATCCGCGCGCGATGCTCGGTTTGCGGCGGCATCATTCCCATCACGGCGGCACGCAGCTGGACGGATGACTTCGCGACACCGCACGACGCCGCAAGCCTAACGACTTCGTCGCGGCCGGCGGCAGGGGGGCCGAGCACGGCCCTGGCCGAGGGGTCGACGGCTGCCGACCGGTCGCCGTCGGCGGCCACGTTAAGCAGCGCAGGCCGCCTGACACCGCCGGCCGGGATTCCGCGCAGTGCCACGCCGACTCGCGTGCCGCCATTTTCTCCGGGGCGTCGTCCGACCCCGCAGGGCGTTCCGCCGATTCCTCCGGCGGCGGCTTCAGCGCCACGGCCGGCGCCGCGGGAGCCGATGAGCGCTTCCGTCCTGCCGGCCGGGCCGCGTTCCGCGCCTGCGGCGCCTCAGGCAGCCGCATCGCCGCCCCGCATGGACGTCGCCCGCCCGGACGCGGGGCTCGCGACGCGACCGGCATCGCCGCCTCCCGCGGCGCCGCCCCGGATTGCCGACGTGCCGATCGGCGCACCGATCAACCGATCGGCCCCCGCATCGCCGCCGTCCGCGCCGCCGACACCACCGCCGACGAGTCGATCTTCCGCTGCGGCGCACGTTTCGACGTCGAGCAGCACCATGGCCGGCGCTCCCGAGGGGGGCTCGACGGCGGGCAAGTCTCCGATCAACCCGTTTCTTGCCAACGATCCAAACCAGAAGGCAAAGCGACTCGCACGCGCCCTCGTTTCGGACATGGTTGCGTACCATCCGCAGAAACGCGACGAAGGAATGCGAGCCGGAACGCTGAAGCAACTGTTCCGCGAAGAGATCAAGAAGAGTTACGAGGAGTATGTGGAGCAGATCGGGAAGGAATTCGCCGAGTCGACGTCGCACTTCCAGGACGCGTTGAACGACGTTCTTGCCGGGGGCAAGAAAGTGTTCTGATGCGTGCGATCCGGTGGGGTGGTTCGCTGATCCCGGCGCAACTATCTTCCTTCGCAGACCAGTGACAGCCGAGCCGTTCTCCGCCGGGAGGGCGGCTCGTGTCATATCTGCGGGGATTAGCGACGACTATGGCAGAGACCGAGCGAACACGTCGGCTCAGAGAGGCCGAAAGCCGGCTGCTCGAGCTGGGGAGGTACCTTTGACCTGGATCGCAAGCGGGAAACGCTGAGGCAGCTGGAAGAGCGGATGGCAGCGCTGGGGTTCTGGAACGATCAGGAGAGTGCCCGGACTGCGGTTCAGCAGGTGAAGGAGCTGAAGGGGTGGGTGGAACCGTACGATCGGTTTCGCGGGCGCATTACCGCATCGCTGGAGCTTGACGAACTGCTCACAGCCGAACCGGATGAGGCCATGTCGTCGGAGATCGAGCGCGATCTCGGCGCTCTCGAGACCGAGATGGATGCGTTCGAGCTGCGATCGCTCCTCCGCGGTCCCGACGACTTTCGTGACGCGCAGGTCGAGATCAGCGCGGGTGCCGGAGGCACGGAGGCGCAGGACTGGGCGCAGATGCTCATGCGGATGTACACGCGGTGGGCCGAACGTCGCGGCTACGGCGTGGACATCCTGGACATGAGCGAGGGCGAGGAAGCCGGTATCAAGGGCGCCGTCCTCGAGATCAAGGGACAGTACGCTTACGGATTTCTGCGTCCCGAGACCGGCGTCCACCGCCTCGTGCGCATATCGCCGTTCGACGCTCAGTCCCGCCGCCACACGAGCTTCGCATCGGTATTCGTCTACCCGGTCGTGGACGACGAGATCAACATCGAGATCCGCGACGAGGACATCAAAATGGACGTGTACCGCGCGAGCGGAGCGGGCGGCCAGCACGTCAACAAGACCAGCTCCGCGGTGCGACTCACGCACATTCCCTCGGGGGTCGTCGTCGCGTCGCAGCAGGAGCGATCGCAGTTCAAGAACAAGGCGACCGCGATGAAGATGCTGAAGAACCGCCTCTACCAGATCGAGGCGGACAAACAGGCCGCCGAGAAGGCCAAGCTCGACGCGACGAAGGCCGACGTCACGTTCGGAAGCCAGATTCGCAGCTACGTCTTTCAGCCCTACACGATGGTGAACGACCACAGGACGGAACTAAAGATTCCCGATGTGCAGAAGGTGATGGACGGCGGCATCGATCCGTTCGTCGAGGCGTACCTCAAGCAGGTGGGTGCTGGGGAGGCGGCGTCGTGAGCGACGAAGCCAACTTTCTTCTGAAGGCGCGCCGGGAAAAGCTCGCCGCGTTCGAGGCCCAGGGCATCGCGCCGTTCGCCTACCACTTCGACCGCACGCACGACGCGCACACGGCGGTTACCGCGTTAGGCGATGACGAGGAGGGCCCGACCGTCCGCGTCGCGGGGCGCATCGTGTCGTGGCGCGGGCAGGGTAAGACCATTTTCGCCCACGTCGCCGACATGAGCGGGCGGGTGCAACTGTATTTCCGGCGCGACGGACTGGGCGACGACGCATTCGCGCGCCTCAAGCTGTTCGACATCGGCGACGTCATCGGCGCCGAAGGCCCGATGTTCCGAACGCGCACGGGGGAGGCGACGGTCCGCGTCGACTCGGTCGCGATGCTCGCGAAGTCCCTGCGACCGCTGCCGTTCGGGAAGGAAGAGGTCGTCGACGGTGAGGTGGTTCGCCACGCCGGGTTCAGTGATCCGGAGCAACGCTATCGCCAGCGTTATGCGGACCTGGCCGTGCACCCGGAAGTGCGAGCGCTGTTCGTGGCGCGCTCGCGCATGACGACGGCGATCCGATCCTTCCTCGATGGTCTGGGATACCTCGAGGTCGAGACGCCTGTCCTCCAGCCGTTATACGGGGGGGCGACCGCGCGCCCCTTCGTCACGCAACACAATGCGCTGGACATGCCGCTCTTCCTTCGGATCGCGGACGAGCTGTATCTCAAGCGTCTCATCGTCGGCGGGTTCGACAAAGTGTACGAGATCGGACACGACTTCAGGAACGAGGGGATCGATCGTACCCATAACCCCGAGTTCACGATGCTCGAGTTCTACGAGGCGTACGCTGACTACGAAGTGATGATGGGCATCGTGGAGCGGCTGCTCGTGCACGCGGCCGACGCGGTGCGGGCGGTTGCGCGCCCGTCGAGCCCAGTACCGGTGTTGACTCCGCCGTTCCCACGGGTCGGCTGGGTCCCCTCGCTCAACGCGGCGCTCGGCGCTGACGCGATGGCGCTCGACGATGAGACCCTCAGGAACCACGCTCGCCGACTCGGGGTTCAACAGCCGGAGACGCTGAGTCGGCCGAAGGTGCTCGATGAGCTCTTTCAGGCGCTCGTCGAGTCGAGAATCGTGCCGCCGACCTTCGTCGTGGACTACCCAGTCGAGCTCTCGCCGCTGGCGAAGCCCAAGCGGGGCAACCCGCTCCTGACGGAGCGGTTCGAGCTGTTCGCAAACGGGAAGGAGCTAGCGAACGCGTTCAGCGAGTTGAACGATCCCATTGATCAGCGACGCCGGTTCGAGGCCCAGGCGCAGCTGCGGGCGGCCGGTGATGAGGAGGCGTCGGGAGTGGACGAGGACTACTTGCGGGCGATGGAATACGGCATGCCTCCTACGGGTGGAGTCGGTATCGGGCTCGATCGGCTGTTCATGTACCTGACCGGCACCGCTAACATCCGCGATGTCATCCTCTTTCCGACGATGAGACCGGAATGAGCTCTCTCGAACTGTCAATCGCGTGGCGGTATCTCCGGAGCCGCCGAGGATCCAAGCTGCTGTCGTTCATCAGCGTGATCGCCATCGTCGGCGTCGTGGTTGGCGTCAGCGCGCTCATAGTCGTCATGGGTGTGATGAACGGCCTCCAGCGCGACCTCCGTGAGAAGATCCTGATCGGTAGTCCCGACATCCGCATCCTGAACTTCGGCTCGGACATGCGGATCGACGACTGGCAAAGCGTCCTGAAAAAGGTGCAGGTGGAACCTGGGGTCGTCGCTGCCGGACCGTTCGTGATGACCCAATGCCTCGTGAATGCGGGGCACGCCTACATGGAGGGTGGGAACGTGGTTGGCCTTCCTCCGCAGACGCGGGACGCTCCGGAGGTCACCGACATTCGCCGTCACATGTCGGATGGCGACCTGCGCTTCGCCAGCTCCGACGGCGCGGGGCGAGGAATTGCGCTCGGGAAGCTCATGGCCGGTCGACTGAACGCGTTCGCGGGCGACACCGTCACGCTCGTCTGTCTTGGCAAGGGCGAGGCGAGCGCCGTGACCGGCCAGCCCAACCCTCTCATCATGCGGTTCGAGGTGACGGGCGTGTTCGACACCGGAATGTACGAGTATGACAACTCGTACATGTACGTTGCGCTGCCCGTGGCGCAGGAGCTCGCGGGCCTGGGCGCCGGCGTGACCGGCATTGAAGTCAAGACGCGGAACCGGTGGGAGGCGAAGGAAGTCGGCGACCGCCTCGAGAAGATGCTGGAGTTCCCGTACCGGAAGGTGGACTGGCAGGAGCAGAACAAATCGCTCTTTCAGGCCCTGAAGCTCGAGAAACTCGGGATGGGGCTGATTCTCCTGTTGATTGTTCTGGTCGCCGCCTTCAACATCGTCAGCAATCTGACAATGGTCGTCGCGGACAAAACGCGCGAGATCGGGATTCTGAAAGCGATGGGAATGACTTCCGCTTCCGTTCGGAGAGTATTTTTCGCTCAGGGACTGGTGATCGGGCTGGTCGGAACCCTGCTCGGGGTCCTCCTCGGCATTGCTGCGTCACTTGCGCTTGGCAAGTATCAGTTCATCAAGCTGAATCCCGAGATCTATTTCATCGATCATCTGCCGGTGGCGACGGAGGCGATGGACATCGTGTTGACGATCCTTGCGAGCGTGGTGATCGCGGCGGTCGCGACGCTATACCCGTCGATGCAGGCTGCGCGGCTGTATCCGATCGAAGCGATTCGCCACGAGTAGCGCGAGGAACGGAAGCGAGGTAGACGGATGAACGTGCTCGAGGCACATGACATCGCGAAATCCTACCGTAGCGGGGATGGCAGTACGCTTCATATCCTCAACGGTGTGAACCTCACGGTGAAACGCGGTGAGATGATCGCGATCGTCGGCGAGAGTGGTGCGGGGAAGAGCACGCTGCTGCACGTCATCGGCGCACTCGACCGTCCCAGCCGCGGATACGTCGTGATCGGAGGCGAATCGATCAATGATCGGAGCGACGACGAGCTGGCGACGATTCGCAACAAGAAGGTCGGGTTCGTCTTTCAGTACCACCATCTCCTGCGGGAGTTCTCGGCAGTGGAGAATGTGATGATGCCCATGCGGATCGGGGGCATGCCGGTGGCCGAGGCTCGAAGCCGTGCGGCCGAGCTGCTTGCGCGGGTCGGGTTGACGGCGCGCATGGAGCATCGGCCGAGTGAGCTGTCCGGCGGAGAGCAGCAGCGAACGGCTGTGGCCCGGGCGTTGGCGGTCGATCCGTCAGTGGTGCTCGCCGACGAACCGACGGGAAATCTCGATCATCGGAACGGGGAGCGGCTGCACGAGGTGTTCGCTCAGCTCGCGCGCGACCTGGAGATAGGTCTGGTGGTCGTCACCCATAACAGGGCTCTGGCGGCCCGGGCCGATCGCGCGTTGCTGCTCGAGGATGGCCGGTTGGTGGACACGGACGCTCGGGGGGTTGTTGCCTGATGCTGTGCGACGAGTGCAAGGAACGCGAGGGGGTGGTGAGCGTCACGAAAATGCAGAAGGACTCGATGACGCTCGAGAATCTCTGCGAGAAGTGCGCGGCGGCGCGTGGGATCGAGACCACGGTCACGATGCCGAAGCATCCGCTCAGCGATTTCCTGTCCGGCGTGCAGCAGCAGCTGGGCGGGCAACAGGCGGACGCGGCGCGGTGCACGTTCTGTTCGACGACACTGCGAGAGTTCCGGAACTCCGGTCGGCTCGGGTGCATGCATTGTTACGGGACGTTCGAGCAGAGCCTTCGTGAGCTGCTCCGGAAGATTCACGGGAACTCACGCCATGCCGGCCGACGCTACGAACCGCCGGCGCCCGCCCTGTTCGAGCGATCGTCGACGCTGGGCGAGCTGAGGGAGCGACTGCGGCGAGCGGTGGAAACCGAGCAGTTCGAGCAGGCGGCTTCGATCCGCGATCAGATCAAGGGACTCGAGTGATGGTAGACCTCTCGTTGCTCCCGGACGGCGGCGCGAGCTGGCTCGACGCGTCCGGTGACCACGCGGATATCGTGTTGTCGACGCGGATTCGCCTTGCCAGAAATGTCGAGGGCTACGCGTTCACGGGGCGCGCGCGGGATGGGGAGCGCCTTCGCATTCTCACGCAGGTGCGTGAGGCACTGCCCCATGTGCCGGCTCTGGCGAACGGCGTCCTGCTGCGCGTCGACGAAATGGGTCCAACCGATCGACTCCTGTTGCACGAGCGTCATCTCGTGAGCAAGGAGCTGGCTGGATTAGACCTCCCTCAGGGAGTGCGCAGCGGGGCGGCTTTGTATCTCTCGGAGTCCGCGGGCGTCATGATAAACGAAGAGGATCATCTCCGCCTTCAGGCGCTCCGATCGGGATTCAGCGTGAGCGAAGCGCTCGCTGCGGTGATGCGTGTGGATCGGGAGTTAGGCAGCCGAGTGCCATTTTCGTTTCACGACGAGTTCGGCTTTCTGACGGCGTGCCCGACAAACACGGGAACGGGCTTGCGTGCATCCGTACTGATTCATCTGCCCGGGCTCGTGTTGACGAAAGAGATCGGGAAGGTGCTCGCCGGTCTGCAGGCGATGGGGCTGACCTATCGCGGGCTGTACGGCGAAGGCAGTGAAGTTGTCGGGAACTTTTTCCAGATCTCGAACCAGACGACGCTCGGTCGGTCGGAAGACGAACTGGCAGAGCATCTCGCACGAGTGGTTCGTACGGTCATCGAACGTGAAGAGGAAGCGAGGCGGGTGTTGTTGCGTGACGCCGGATATATTATTGAAGACAAGCTCTGGCGCGCGTACGGCACCCTGCGTTATGCCCGCAGCCTCTCGTTCGACGAGGCGATGAATTTTCTCAGTGGGGTGCGGTTGGCGGTGGGTCTGAAACTGATCATCGGCCTGAGTGTATATACCCTCAACAAGCTCCTGATTTTCAGTCAGTCGGCGCACCTGGCTTATGCTGAAGGCCGGGCGTTGACTGAGAGCGAAGCGAACCTCGCCCGCGCACGATACGTGCGACAGGCGTTGATCAGTGAGGCGGGGTCGCAGGCGTGACCGGAGGACGAGCTCCGGATTTGAGGGGATTATGAACGGCTACAACTTTACCGAGCGAGTGAGAAAGGTCCTTGCGATGGCTCGCGAGGAGGCTGCTCGTCTGCACCACGAATACGTGGGGACGGAGCACATCCTGCTCGGGCTTATCCGCGAAGGCGAGGGCGTCGCCGCGGCCGTCCTGCAGAATCTGAGCGTCGATCTCGACGAGATTCAGCAGAAGATCGAAGACACCGTCAAGAAGGGAAAGGCGTCGCAGACGACCGGACCCGACCTGCCGTACACGTCTCGCGCCAAGAAAGTCCTGGAGCTGGCAATGAGCGAGGCCCGCGAGCTGAGTCACAGCTACGTCGGCACCGAGCATCTGCTGCTCGGACTTCTCCGCGAGGAGAAGGGCATTGCCGCGCAGGTGCTCACCGATGCGGGCGTCAATCTCGACGCCGCACGTGCGGAGACGCTGCGCCTCCTCGGCACGGAGATGCCGCAGGGCAACGCGCCGACGGCACAGCAGGGCAGCGGCTCGACCCAGTCGACGCCGCCGAAGGGCGAGAAGAAATCCAAGACGCCCGCGCTCGATCACTTCTGTCGCGATCTGACGCAGCTCGCTGCCGAGAATCAGCTCGATCCGACGATCGGTCGGTTCAAGGAAATCGAGCGAGTGATGGAAGTCCTAACGCGGCGGAAGAAGAACAATCCAGTGCTCATCGGCGAGCCGGGCGTCGGCAAGACGGCGATCGTCGAAGGGCTCGCGCAGCTCATCGCGAACGGTGAGTGCCCGGATTCGCTGCGCGATCATCGCGTCCTGTCGCTCGACATGGCGGCCGTCATCGCCGGCACCAAGTACCGCGGTCAGTTCGAGGAGCGGCTCAAGGCCGTCATGAACGAGATCGCGCAGAACAAGAACATCATTCTCTTCATCGACGAGCTGCACACGCTGGTCGGTGCCGGTGCCGCCGAAGGCGCCATCGACGCGAGTAACATGCTCAAGCCTGCGCTCGCGCGCGGTGAGCTGCAGTGCGTCGGTGCGTCCACGCTCAACGAGTACCGCAAGTACATCGAAAAGGACGGAGCGCTCGAGCGCCGCTTCCAGACGGTGATCGTCGATCCGCCCACGGTGGAGGAGACTGTCGAGATCCTGAAGGGTCTGCGCAAGAAGTACGAGGATCATCACCGCGTGACGATCCCCGATACGACGCTCGTCGCCGCATCGAAGCTCTCGGAGCGCTACATCACCGACCGCTTTCTGCCCGACAAGGCCATCGATGTGATCGACGAGGCTGGAGCACGGGCGCGTCTCGCCGCGCAGGTTCCGCCGCCTGAGGTTTCCCAGCTCAAGGACCAGCTCGAGGGTGTGAACACGGAGAAAGAGGCCGCGGTTCGCGACCAGAACTTCGAGCGTGCCGCTTCGCTGCGTGACAAGGAGCGCGAGCTCCAGGGCGACATTCGCAAGAAGCAGGATGAGTGGGAGAAGCGCCGCCAGTCGTATCGCCCCGTGTTAGGCGAGGAGGAAATCTCCTTCATCGTCAGCCGCTGGACCGGCATTCCGGTGACGCGCCTGCAGGAAGCCGAGACCGCGCGACTCCTTCGAATGGAGGAGGAGCTGCACGCGTCGGTCGTTGCGCAGGAAGAGGCGATCAAGGCGCTCGCGCGGTCGATCCGCCGAAGCCGTGCGGGACTCAAGGATCCGGATCGTCCGATCGGCTCGTTCATTTTCTGCGGCCCAACGGGCGTCGGGAAAACCGAGCTTGCCCGGGCGCTGGCGAGGTTTCTGTTCGCCGATCAGAACGCGCTGATCCGCGTCGACATGAGCGAGTACATGGAGAAGTTCTCCGTCTCGCGTCTCATTGGCGCACCGCCAGGGTACGTTGGCTACGAGGACTCGGGCACGCTCACGAAGGCCGTGCGGCGCAAACCGTACAGCGTCGTGCTGCTGGACGAGATCGAAAAGGCGCACCCGGACGTGTTCAACATTCTGCTGCAGGTCCTCGACGAGGGACATCTCACGGACAATTACGGCCGAGTGATCGACTTCAAGAACACGGTCGTGATCATGACGTCGAACGTGGGTGCCCGCGACATCACGAAGGGCAAGCAGCTCGGCTTCGCTGCTCCGGACACCCGCGCGAACTTCGAGCGGATTCAGGAGAAGGTGAAAGAGGAGCTCCAGCACGTTTTCAACCCGGAGTTCCTCAACCGCCTGGACGACGTCATCGTGTTCCATCCGCTCGCCAAGGAGCACATCGCGCAGATCGTGGGCATTCTGCTCAAGGACGTCCAGAAGCGACTCGCCGAGGAGGAACTGACGCTTCGCCTGACCGACGGCGGATCGGAGTTCCTGGTGGGGCATGGGTTCGACGAGCACTTCGGCGCCCGGCCGCTAAAGCGGGCGATCCAGCGGTTCATCGAAGATCCGCTCTCCGAGAAGATCCTGCTCGGCGAGTTCGCCAAGGGCGACGAGATCGAGGTCGACGTCTCGGCGGACAAGACGAAGCTCGAATTTCGGGTACTGACGAGCTCGACTAAGGCCTGACTACCGGCGTCGTATAAAGACGGCCCAACATTAGGCTGCGGCAACGGATAGCACCCGCCGGGACTCTGAACCCGGCGGGTGCTTTCGTGTATATTACCGCCATGCCTCGATTGCCCCTCGTGCTGCTGTGTCTGGCAGCAGCGAGCGCGCCTGCGCTCGCACAAGATACACCGCTCGGAACCTGCGCTGTTCCGGATTCCATCGCCATCCGCGGGAACGAACACACGGACGAAGCCACGATTCGCGGTGACGCGGGTCTGGTAGCAGGCGCCAACCTCAACTACCGAGACATTCAGCGGGCATTACGAGCCGTTTTTGCTACGGGGCAGTTCGACGACGTCAAGATCGAGTGCACCCCCGCGAGCCCGCAGGGTGGTAAGACCATCCTCGCCATCGTGGTAAAGGAGCGCCCGGTCCTGTCCGACGTTCGCATCGAGGGCGTCGACCGGGTCTCGAAGAAGGCGGTGCGGGAGCGCATCGAGATCCCCGAGGCTCGACCGCTCAATCCGGCACTTGTGACGCGCGCCGTGGAGCGGATCGACTCGCTTTATGAGGCGCACGGGTACTACCTCGCCCGTGTGCGGCCGGAGACGACCTTTGTCGGGCCGCAGATTCGCCTGAACTTCAAGATCGAGGAGGGTCGCCGCCTTGCCGTCTCGGGCATCCGAATCCTCGGCAACAACAAGGTCTCCGATGGCGAGATCGTCGCCGCGATGGCGACAAAGCCGGAGGGGTTTCTCTGGTTTCGAAAGGGCGCGTTCGACGAGGACAAGTACGCCGGCGACCTCGGTGACCGGCTGCCGGAGCTGTACGGGAAGAAGGGGTACATCGACTTCCAGATCGTTCGCGACACGATGATCGTGGACCGCGAGAACGGGAAGGCACTCATCGAGGTCGTCGTCTCGGAAGGTCCGCAGTACCGGGTTGGGCGGTTCGAGAGTGAAGGAAATCGCCGTTTCTCGACGGAAGAGGTGCGGCGCTTTTATCCGTTCGACGACTACACCAAATCGCTCACGAGCCGGGTCAAAGAGCTCGTCGGCGGGGGCGGGAGCGGCGCGCCGGAAGGCATCTTCGACCAATCCCGCTGGGACGCGGCGTCGAGCAGCCTGGCGACCGCGTATCGCAACGAGGGTTATATCCAGGTCGGTCTGCGGCCTGTCGTAGAGCGTCGCGCCACCCCAGACACGGCGGAGCACGTCGTAGACCTGCGGTGGGTGATCGACGAGCGGTCGCCGTCGATCATCAACAGAATCGAGATCGTCGGAAACGACTACACGGTCGAGTCGTGCATTCGTGACCAGCTCGTCATCGTTCCCGGTGATGTCTACAACGAGGCTCGGCTCATTCGAAGCTGGCAAAGCATTGGAAACCTCGGCTTCTTCGAGACCCCGGTTCCGCCGCCGGATCAGCGCCCGGCGAACGAGCAGGGCGACATGGACATCATCTTCAACGTCAAAGAGAAGCGCACGGGTAACGTGAACTTCGGGGCGTCCGTCGGTCAGGGCCTGGGCGTCGGCGGCTTCATCGGACTCGACCAACCGAACCTGTTCGGTCGCTGCAAGCGCGGCTCGCTCCAGTGGCAGTTCGGACGTTACGTGAACGACTTCAACCTGTCGTATAGCGACCCGGCGGTCCGGCAGACGCGGGTGTCGGGTACCGTGTCGGCCTACCGATCGCAGGCGCGCTATACCGTCGCAGATCTCGGCCGCAGCACGCGCACCGGCGGTTCGTTCGAGCTCGGGTTTCCCGTGCCGCGTTCGCCGTTCTCTCGGCTCCGCGTGTCGTACGGCGGCGAAATCGTGAGCTTCGGAACATCCGGGCTTCTGGGCGAGCAGAAAAACATCTACGGCGACAACTCCTTCCGTTCGACACTGGGGACGACGCTGGCGCACGACACGCGCATCGACATGCCGTTTGCCAGCGCCGGCGGCATGCAGACCGTGAGCGCCCAGTTCTCCGGGGGCCCGTTAGGCGGCACGTACAACTTCCAGCGCTACACCGCGGAGACGCGGGCCTACGCTCCGCTTGGCCAGATCGGCGGAAAGTCGCCGGGCTCTCAGCCGATGAAGTTCGTGCTGGGCCTGACCGGTCGCGCGGGTGTCGTCACGGGCAACACCGGGCCGTTCTTCTTCTCGCAGGAGTTCGCGCTCGGCGGCGTGCAGTACGGCGAGCAGCTGCGCGGGTACGAGGAGTTCTCCATCTCGCCTTTCGGGTACATCACGAACACGGACAACTTCAACGCGACGCGCTTGTCGTTCGGCAAGGCGTTCTTTACCGCGACGGCGGAGCTTGGCTTCCGCGTGAATCAGTCGCTATACGCGAACCTGTTCTACGACGCGGGCAATGTGTACGCGACGGCCCGCCAGTTCGACCCGACCCGGCTCTTCCGAGGTGCCGGCATCGGGGTTTCGACGATCACCCCGCTCGGGCCACTCGGGCTCGACTATGGCTACGGCTTCGATCGCCTGGACCGGCAAGGCCGGCCGGCGCCGAAGTGGCAGCTACACTTCCGACTCGGTCAATTGTTCTAAGAATCCGGAGCTCTTCATGAATCTGAATCGTCGCGCGACGAAGCTCGCGCTTGTCATCACGGCGGCAGCAGCGGCGCCCGCGTTTGCGCAGGGTGCGCCCAAGATCGCCTACGTCGACAGCAAGGTCATTCTGTCACGGGCCCCCGGCCGGCAGGCCGCTGAGGACACGTTCAACAAGGAAATGGAAGTGTCGCGCACGCAGGTGCAGAAGATGGGCGACTCGCTCCAGACCATGATCGCCGACTACCAAAAGGTGCAGTCGACGCTGGCGGCGAACGTTCGTGAGCAACGTGAAGCGGCGATTCGGAAGAAGCAGGAAGACTATCAGAGTCGCGCCGGCTCCCTCGACCAGCAGATGCAGCAGCGGCAGGTCGAGCTGGTGAAACCGATCATGGATCAGATTCGGAAGGTGCTCGACGAGATTCGCCAGGAGGATGGCTATGCCTTCATCCTGGACGCGGGCTCCGAAGCCGGCGTGATCGTCGCGGCGGATCGCAATCTCGACATCACGGAGAAGGTCATCTCGCGTCTCAAGCCCGTCCCGGTGACAGCCGCCGCGGCGAAGGGCGCGACGAAGCCCGATAGCAGCAAGGCGCCGGTGGGACCACGGTCCACGCCCGCAGGTGTCACACGACCCAAGCCGTAGACGCCGTGACAGGGTCTGGGCACGGCGTTGGTTCGACGAGCGGTGAGGGTGTTCGCACTCTCACCGCTTCGGCCATTGCGGAACTCGTTGGGGGCGCCCTGGAGGGCGACGGCGGCGCCGAGGTTCGTGCACTGGCGCCCCTCGACCGCGCGAAGCCAGCGGACCTGAGCTTTCTCGCGAGCGCGCGCTACGCCCGGCTCTACGAGCGCACACGGGCCAGTGCCGTACTGATTGCACCGGAGTTCGCCGAGTTGCAGACGAGCGCCGCCGCGCGAATCATCGTCGAACGCCCGCACGACGCGATACTCACCGTGCTGCCGACGCTGTATCCAGCGGCGCCGCGAGAGCCCGGGGTGCACCCGACGGCGCGAATCGGGCGAGGCGCTACGCTGGGACGGGACGTGACGATTGGGGCGTACACCGTCATCGGGGAAGGCGCCACGATAGGCGATCGGACGTGGATCGACTCGCACGTCTCGGTAGGTCCTCGCGTCGCCGTGGGCCCCGACAGCCGTCTATATCCGTCGGTCACACTCTACAGCGGCACCACCATTGGCGCCCGCGTATCCGTTCATGCGGGCGCGCGCGTGGGCAGCGACGGGTTCGGGTACGTTTTTCGGAACGGTGTTCACGACAAGATCCCGCATGTCGGGCGCTGCATTATCGAGGATGATGTGGAGATCGGCGCGAACACGACGATCGATCGTGGCAGCATCGATGATACTGTGATCGGCGCGGGGACCAAGATCGACAACCTCGTACAAATTGGGCATAACGTGCGTGTGGGCCGACTCTGCCTCATCATGGCACAGGTTGGCGTCGCCGGATCCGCCCGGATCGGTGACGGTGTCGTGCTCGCCGGTCAGGCGGGTGTCCAGGGACACGCGACCATCGGTGACGGAGCCCGCCTTGCGGCACAGGCTGGGGCGTTTGGCGACATCCCCGCTGGGGAGACATGGTCGGGCTATCCTGCTCGCCCGCACCGGCAGTCGCTTCGCGCGAGCGCTGCATTGGTGCGCCTCGTCGACATCATCAGGAAGCTCGAGCGCATGGTGGACCAGAAATGACGTCGCCTCGCCGCACGATTGCTCGACCCACGACGCTCGAGGGCGTAGGACTGCACCTCGGCGTCCCGTGCCGGCTCACATTTCGGCCGGCACCGAGCGGCGATGGCATTCGGTTCGTGCGCACTGATCGGCCGGGGACGCCGACGATTCGTGCCGTGGTCGAACATGCCGTGCTGACCGAGCGGCGGACCCAGCTCGGGACCGGTGACGATGCAATCCACACGGTGGAGCATGTGCTGGCGGCCGTAGCTGGAGCCGAGGTGGATGATGTCACCATCGAGCTCGACGGTCCGGAGCCGCCGATCATGGATGGCAGCGCCGCAGCGTTCGTGGAGGCGATTGCAACCGCCGGGGCCACGGCCCAGCTGGGCCGGCCGCAGTATCTTACGCTGCGGTCGTCCGTGCGTGTGGTTGACGGTGAGTCGATCTACGAGGCCCATCCGTGCGATATGCTCGACCTGTCGGTGTCGATCGATTTTCCGCACCCGCTCATCGGCCGACAGGAGTGTCGGTACGTAGTCACGCCGGATGTGTTTGCACGGGAGATCGCGCCGGCCCGGACGTTCGGGTTTGTTCGTGAGGTTGACGCGCTCCGGTCGCGAGGGCTGATTCGCGGTGGAACGACCGACAACGCGATCGTGCTCGACGCGGACAGCGTCGTCGAGAACACCCTGCGCTGGCCCGACGAGTTCGTGCGACACAAGGCATTGGATTGCGTGGGCGATCTGGCCCTTGCTGGCCGCCGCGTTCGCGCGCGAGTGGTCGCACATAAACCGAGTCACCGAGGAACGATCTTGCTCGTTCGTGAACTCACCAAGCAGGCGGGGAAGGAGAGCAACGTGATCGGCATCGAAGAGATCATGAGGATCCTCCCGCACCGATATCCATTCCTGCTCGTGGACCGGATACTGGAGATCGAGCAAGGCAAGCGGATCGTCGGCCTCAAGAACGTCACGATCAACGAGCCGTTCTTTCAGGGCCACTTCCCGGGCCATCCGATCATGCCCGGCGTCCTGATCATCGAAGCGATGGCCCAGGTCGGTGGGATGTTGCTCATGGGCTCCTTCGACGATCCGGAGACGAAGGTCGTCTACTTCATGTCGCTCGACAACGTGAAGTGGCGTCGTCCGGTGAAGCCGGGCGACCAACTTCGCTTCGAGCTCGAGGTGATCCAGATTCGCGGCCGCATCTGTCGGATGAACGGCGTAGCGAAGGTGGACGGCGAGCTCGTTGCCGAAGCGGAAATGGCAGCCATGGTGCGCGACCGATGACCGAGGCTACTGGTGTGATGCCGGGAATTCATCCGACGGCCATCGTCTCACCGCGCGCGGAGCTGGGGGACAACGTCACCGTCGGCCCGTACGTGATAATCGGCGACGGCTGCGTCGTTGGCGATGGGTGCACGCTCGAGGCCAGATCGGTCCTCGCGAAGAACGTCAGACTCGCCGCGAGTGTGAGTGTCGGCATCGGGACGGTGCTCGGTGGCGACCCGCAAGACCTGAAGTTCAAGGGCGAGGAGACGTGGGTCGAGATCGGCGAAGGAACACGCATCCGGGAGTATTCGACGATCAATCGTGGAACGGCGCAGTCGTTCAAGACGACGGTGGGGAAGGGATGCTTCCTCATGTCGTACGTCCACCTCGCGCACGATTGTCACGTTGGCGACGGGGTGATCATCTCGAACGGAACTCAGCTGGCCGGACACGTGACCGTCGAAGATCGCGCGATCCTCTCGGGACTGTCGGCCGTCCATCAGTTCGTGAAGATCGGGCGACACAGCTTCGTTGGCGGGTGCTCACGCGTCGCGAAAGACGTCCCGCCGTTCATCAAGGCGGTCGGCAACCCGGTGAAGCTCTACGGGCTCAACAGCGTCGGGCTTCAGCGCAGCGGGTTCGCCGAAGAAACCGTCCGTGAGCTGAAGCGGGCGTACCGGCTCTTCTTCCGCTCGGAGCTCAACATGTCGCAAGCCATCGAGCGGGCGAAGGCCGAGCTGCAGCCGCTCCCGGAAGTCGAGTACTTCCTGCAGTTCATCGAGGAAAGCCAGCGCGGAGTCGGGTTTTGAGCGGGCCGATCCGGATCGGCGTCGTCGGCGCAGGCGCGTTAGGCTATCATCACGTCCGGCTGCTGCGCGAGGTCGAGGGCGCGTCGCTAATCGGATTTCACGACGCGCGGCCCGAGCGCGCCGCGCACGTCAGCACCGAGCTCGAAGTTCGCGCGTTCGAGTCCGTCGACGCGCTGATCGACGCGTGCGATGCGCTGACGATCGCGGTTCCGACGCCCGCCCATTACGACGTGGCGAAGGGTGCGCTGGAGCGCGGCCGCCACCTGCTGATCGAGAAGCCACTCGCCGCGTCGCTCGCGGAAGCGGACGAGCTGCTGGCGATCGCGGCCCAAAGCGGTGCCCTGATTCAGACCGGCCACGTCGAGCGATTCAACCGGGCGGTACGTGCAGCGCTGCCCTTTGTCGACGCACCGAGGTTCATCGACAGCGATCGGCTGGCGCCGTTCAATCCGCGGGGGTCGGACGTCGCCGTTGTCCTCGACCTGATGATTCACGACATCGACCTCGTGCTGACGCTGGTGAACAGCCACGTCGCCGACGTGGCGGCGGTCGGTGTTCCGGTGCTTACGCCGTTCGTCGACATCGCCAATGCACGCGTCGTGTTCTCGTCAGGCGCGGTGGCGAACATCACGTCGAGCCGCGTCTCCAGGGAACGGATGCGCAAGGTCCGGATCTTCCAGCAGAGCGGCTACATCTCCCTCGATCTGGCAGCCGGCGACGGTGAGTTCTATCGCCTGCGCGGCGACGTCGATCTCGCGGCGCTCGCGAAGGGTCCGCTCGCGCTCGAGGCGTTCGTGGAACGCATCCCGCTCGAGGCTCCCGCGGGCGAGCCGCTGCGTCTCGAGTTCGAGAGCTTCGTCGCGGCGGTGCGCGGCGATCAGCCGGTCGTCGTTTCCGGCGACGATGGTCGCGAAGCGCTGGCGGTCGCGCTGCGCATCGTAGGCGAGATCGAGCGCACGCTTCCGTCGCTTGCCGGCGCCAGACGGGCCCCGGAGGTCGCGGTCCCAGGCACGGTCTCGCGTGCGTGAGGTTCTGATCATCGCCGGAGAAGCTTCCGGTGACCTGCACGCGTCCGGGCTCGCCACCGCGCTCAAGAAGCTTCGTCCCGACCTCACGCTGACGGGTGTTGGTGGGGCTCGCATGGAGAGCGCTGGTGTCGCGCTGATCGAGCGCTCCGATCGCATGGCGGTCATGGGTTTCGTAGAAGTGCTCCGACAGGTGCCGCGTCACTACGCGCTCCTGTCTTCGCTGAAGCGGCGACTTCGCTCGGGTCGGGTCGGTCTGCTCGTGGTGATCGACTATCCGGGTTTCAACATGAAGCTCGCCGCTGCCGCGGCTGCCGCGGGAGTTCCCGTGCTCTACTACATCACGCCACAGGTTTGGGCGTGGGGCGCCGGCCGGCTCGCGGAGCTGGCGCGTGTCGTCACGCGTGCGGCGCCGATCCTGCCATTCGAAGAAACGCTGCTCAGGTCGCACGGCATCGACGCAACGTTCGTCGGCCACCCGTTGCTCGATCGCGTCGGCGAGATGCCGGACCGTCACGAAGCCAGACGGCTGCTGGGCCTGCGCGACGAGGACACGGTGCTGGCGCTCTTTCCGGGCAGCCGCGCGCAGGAAATCCATCGCCACCTCGACGACTTCGTCGCTACCGCACGCGTGCTCGAAGGGCGGCGCCCCGGACTGCGCGTCGTCGTGAGTGCGGCGTCAACCGTGACTATCGACCCCGCCCTGTGTCCGTACCCGCGAGTGCCGTCGGCGTCGTTCACCGTGTTGCGCGCCGCGGACGCCGCGTTATGCAAGAGCGGTACGACCACGCTCGAAGCGGCCGTCGCAGGGTGTCCGCTGGTGGTGGCCTACAAAACCAGTCCATGGACCTACGCGATCGCACGACGCGTCGTGAAGATCCCGAACATCGGCCTGGTGAACGTCGTCGCCGGAAAAGAGATCGCGCAGGAATTCGTGCAGGACGCCGTGGTACCGGAGCGCGTTGCCGACGCGTTGGACCCGTTGCTCGACGCCAGCGATCCACGACGCGCCACGATGGTCGGTGATCTCGCCGAAGTACGCGCGAAGCTGGGAACGCCGGGCGCGGCCGAGCGCGTCGCCGCCATCGCGTCCGAGCTGGCGGCGTGAGCGACGCCAAGCGCGATTGGAAGCTCGGACTCATCGTCGGGTTCGGATACTTCCTCATCCGTGCCCTCGCGAGCACCTGGCGCATCCGCACGGTCAACACGGCCGCGTACACCGCCCTACGCATGCGGCATCAGCCGTTCATCTTTGCCTTCTGGCACGGCCAGCTGTTTCCGCTGCTGTGGGTACATCGCGGGCAAAGCGTGGCGGTGCTGGTGAGCGCTCACCGCGACGGCGAGATCGTTGCGCGCATCGCGGAGCGGCTCGGAATGCGCACCGTGCGTGGATCGAGCTCACGCGGCGCCGCGCGCGCATTGCTCGGTGTCGTGCGCGAGTTGGAGGAAGGACGAGAGGTTGCGGTCACGCCGGATGGACCGCGGGGACCGGCCAGGAAATTCGCGAGCGGCGCGCTCGTTGCCGCGCAGCGCGCCGGTGCGCCGATCATCGGGATCGGAGTGAGCGCCAAGCGAGCGTGGCGGCTCAAGAGCTGGGATGGATTCATGATCCCCAAACCGTTCACCCGCGTCGATGTTGTGTACAGCACGCCAACGCTCGTCACGGCGGGCTCGCCACGTGAAGCGGAGAACGAGGCACCCCGCTTCGAGGCATTGATCGGCGACGTGATCGAACGGGCCGAGCGTGCGTGACGCCGACTGGGTTCACGCCGTGTGGGACGGCGAGGGCGTTGGCGCCCGCGTTGCGCGCGGGGCGCTGCTTCCCGCTGAAATGCTGTTTCACGTCGTCACCTCGGTGCGGTCCGCGCTGTACTCAGGGGGGCTGCTTGCGACGCGCGACACGGCGGTCCCGGCCCTGAGCGTCGGCAACCTCACGGTGGGCGGCACCGGCAAGACGCCGCTCGCGGCGCACATCGCTCGACGGATGCGGGAGATGGGTGCACGTCCCGCGATCGTTCTGCGCGGCTACGGAGACGACGAGCCGCTGGTGCACCGCACGCTGAATCCCGATGTCCCGATCGTCGTGTCGCCCGACCGCGTCGCCGGCAGCGCGCAGGCTCGCGACCTTGGCTGCGACGTCGCCGTGCTCGATGACGCCTTTCAGCACAGGCGTGCGAAGCGCGTCATCGACGTGGTCGTGATCAGCGCCGATGCGTGGCACGATACACGACGACGCCTCCTGCCGGCCGGCCCGTGGCGTGAACCGCTGTCGGCGGCGCGACGCGCGTCACTTGTGGTCGTCACGCGTAAGGCAGCCGTTCGCGACCGCACCGCAGAGATAGCCGCGACGGTGGAGCGCATGGCCGACGTGCCAACGGCGACTGTCTTTCTCGATACCGGCGAGCTCCGTGAGGTTGGTGGGAGCGCCACGTTGCCGGCCCAGTCGCTGATGGGACGATCGGTGCTGGCGATCAGCGGGATCGGCAACCCAGCCGCCTTTCATGCCCAGCTCGTGGCGCGTGGTGCGACGGTCGATCCATCCACATTTCGCGACCATCATCGATTCACGAGCGCGGAGGTTGCGGCGCTCGCGGCGAGGGCGACGCGTTACGATTGCGTCGTGTGCACGTTGAAGGACGCTGTGAAGCTCAGCCGCTTGTGGCCGGGCCCATCGCGGTTGTGGTATGTTTCCCAACGCGTCACCGTCGAAAGTGGCGGTGACGCGCTCGAGGCTGTGCTAAAGACCACGCTCCACGTTCGATCCGCCTCACCCCAACGTGGACGGCCGGGCTTGCCCGGTCCACACACTTGATTCCATGGCTACTGACCTTCGACTGCCCACCGATCGCATCGTCCGGCCCGACAAGGACCGTTTTCTCAACGAGGAGAATCCGTTCGAGGCGATGATGTCGCGGTTCGACCGCGCCGCGGACCTCCTCGACCTCGAGCCAGGCCTGTACAAGGTGCTGCGGCATCCCGAGAAACAGATCACGGTTTCCGTGCCGGTGTTGTTGGACAACGGCGAAGTCGAGGTGTACACGGGTCACCGCGTGCTCTACAACACGTCGCGTGGTCCGGCGAAGGGCGGCATCCGGTTCGACATGAACGTGACGCTCGACGAAGTGAAGGCGCTGGCCGCATGGATGACCTGGAAGTGTGCCGTCGTGAACCTCCCGTTCGGCGGTTCGAAGGGCGGCGTCGTGTGCGACCCGCTGAAGATGAGCGTTGGAGAACTCGAGCGCCTGACGCGTCGTTATACGGCGGGGATCATCGCCACGCTCGGGCCGGACTCGGACGTTCCCGCACCTGACGTGAACACGAACGAACGTGTCATGGCGTGGGTCATGGACACGTACTCCATGCATGTGCGACACACGGTGACGGCCGTCGTCACCGGCAAGCCGGTGGAGATGGGTGGCTCGCTCGGTCGTCGTGAAGCGACAGGACGCGGGTGCATGATCGTCACCAAGGAAGCACTTGCGCACCTGGGCATGAATGTTCGCGGCACCACGGTCGCGGTGCAGGGCTTCGGCAACGTTGGCTCCATCGCGTCGCAACTGCTGGCCCGCGAGGGCTGCAAGATCGTCGCGATCAGCGATCGCACCGGCGGGATCCACAACGCAAACGGCATCGATGTCGAGGACGCGGTTGCGTACGTGAAGGAGCACCGCTCCCTCGAGGGATACCGGAAGGGCGATCGCATCTCCAACGACGACCTGCTGACGCTCGATGTCGATGTGCTGCTGCCGGCGGCGCTCGAGAACGTCATCACGACGAAGAACGCGGCGAAGATCCGCGCAAAGATCATCTGCGAAGGGGCGAACGGGCCCACGACGGCTGCCGCGGATGCCGTGCTCGAGGAGAAGGGAATCTTCGTCATTCCCGACATCCTGGCGAATGCCGGCGGCGTGACGGTGTCGTACTTCGAGTGGGTGCAGGATCGCGGCGGCTACTTCTGGACCGAGGACTCGGTCAACGAGCGACTGCACGGCATCATGACGCGCAGCTTCAAGGATGTCCTGGACCTGGCCCGTCAGCACAAGGTCAACATGCGCACCGCGGCGTACATGCTTGCGATCAGTCGCGTAGCCACGGTGCACCGGCTTCGCGGCATCTATGCCTAACGGGTTCAGAGGACGGGTGGCGTGATCCGACGGCCACCCGTCCTCCGGGCCATCGCTCATGCGCCTGATCGTCGCCGTGGTCGGCAAGCCGAAACACGCGGCGCTCGGCGCGGCCATACACGACTATGAGGAGCGCGCGCGACGGTACTGGCCGCTCCAGGTGCTCGAAGTGAAGGACGAGCCGGTGCGGACCGCGAACATGGATGTCGCCCGGCGGCGCGAGGGCGAGCGGCTTGCCGTCGTGATCGGGAACGCCCAGGTCGTGGCCTGCGAGGTCGGCGGACGCACCATGTCGTCTCCCGAGTTCGCGATGTGGGTACAGCGGTTGCGTGAGGCGGCGGTGGACGTCGCCTTCGTGATCGGCGGCGCGTACGGCCTGGCCGAGGACCTGTCCGCGCGAGCGATCGCGCGCGTGTCGTTCTCGTCGTGGACGCTACCCCACGAGCTCGCCCGTCTGGTCCTCGCGGAGCAGCTCTACCGCGCCGGGACGATCCTCCGCGGCGAGCCATACCACAAATGATGCCTAACGCCCACCGTCTGCATCTCGCATGGCATGACTGACCCCATCGTTCGTACGGACGCCCTCGGGGGGTCCTCGCTCGCTCGTGCTGCGATGGACGGTCGGGTCTCCGACTGGTACGCCACGCGGCCCGCAAGTCCGGGAGCCTGGCGCCTGCGTGCACAATCGGTGCGGGCCGGCCTGAAGAATCCGGCGTGGCTCGATGCCGTGCGGCCGGCCATTACCCCGTCCGGCGCCGCGGCCGCGCGACTGGACCGTGTGGCGAACGGACGCGGGGTGGTGGTCACAACCGGGCAGCAGCCCGGGTTGTTCGGCGGGCCGATCTACAACTGGTCCAAGGCGCTGAGCGCCCTGGCTCTCGCCGACGAGCTCGAGGCGGCTACGGGCATCCCGACGGCGCCCATATTCTGGGCCGCGAATGACGACGCCGACTTCGCCGAAGCCAGCTGGACGGCGATCGCAGTCACCGGTGGCGCGCAGCGGCTGTCCATCGAGCCGGCGACTACACTCGGCAGACCGATGTCGGAAATGCCTCTCGGCGACGTCACGGCCGCGCTCGAAGCCCTCGAGCGCAGCTGTGGTGCGACCGTCGACGAGCAACCACTCTCGGTGTTGCGCGACGCATATCGGCCCGGGGCCACCGTCGGCAGTGCCTACCTCCGGCTGCTGCGCACCCTGTTCGAGCCACTGGGAATCGCCGTGCTCGACGCCGCCCACGCGAGCTTTGCCGCCGCTACTCGACCGCTGCTCGTCCGGGCACTCGATCGCGCAGTGGACATCGCCGAGGCCCTGCGTGCACGCGATGCCGCGATCGTTGCAGAGGGATATGCGGTGCAGGTCAGTGAGGTCGAAGGCCTGTCGCTCGTGTTCGAACGGGCTGGCCCTGCCGGCGACAAGCGGCGCATTCCCTTGGCGGAAGCGACCACCGCCGCCGCGGCGTCGCAGGGCGTGTTGTCGTCGAACGTGCTGCTGCGACCGGTCGTCGAGCGGTCGCTCCTCCCGACCGTGACGTACGTTGGCGGGCCAGGCGAGGTCGCGTACTTCGCGCAAGTCGGCGCAGTGGCGTCGGCGTTAGGTGTCGACGCGCCGCTGATCGTGCCGCGATGGTCGACGACGATCCTGGAGCCTCACGTCATCCGCATCCTGTCGCGGCTGAGCATCGATGAGGCCGAGCTGGCAGATCCCCACCGCGCGGAAGGCCGGTTGGCGCGGATGGCCGTGCCAGCCGCGGTCGTCGCCGCGCTCACCGATCTGCGTGGCGAGATCGAGGCGAAGGCCCGCGCCTTGGCGGCGGCGTCGGAACGAACGGCGTTTCCGCTGCCACATCAGGTTGTGGACGGAGCGCAGAACGCTGTGCGCCATCGGCTCGATCGGCTCGAGCGCCGCATCGTCGCAGTCGCGAAGCGACATGAGCAGGATACGATGAGGCAGGTGGCGACGGCACGAGGAGCGCTCTTCCCGTTAGGCGTGCGCCAGGAGCGTGCGCTCAACATCATCCCGATCCTGGCGCGGCACGGCGGCGTCGTGGTCGACCGGATGCGCGATGGGGCTCGTGCACACGCCCGCACCCTCCTCGGCAGCGTCGAGAACGACGTCCGACCGACCGAGCGCGTGCCGTCCCCGGCGCGAAGCGTGAGGCCTTCGCCGATCGATGACCGAATCGACCGGTGACCTAGCGGACGTGCCCGGCGACCTGCCGGTCAACAGAGGGCTGGCGAAGCCCGCCGGTACGCGACACGCCGCGCTCGTCGCCGCGGGGATTCTGTTCAGCCGCATCGTCGGGCTCGTCCGCGAGCGGGTGTTCGGCTACTACTTCGGCGTCACGGACGAAGCCGACGCGTTCCGCGCCGCGTTCCGCATCCCGAACCTGCTGCAGAATCTGTTCGGCGAGGGGGTGCTGTCGGCGTCGTTCATCCCGGTGTACGCATCACTCCTCGCCAAGGGAGAACGCGAAGAGGCGCAGCGCGTCGCCGGCGCCGTGTTCTCGATTCTCGCGCTCGTCGTCTCGCTGCTCGTGCTGGTGGGCGTCGTGGCGACTCCGCTGCTCGTCGATCTCATCGCAGCCGGGTTTCCAGGAGAGAAGCGCGAGCTGACGATGACGCTCGTCCGCATTCTGTTCCCGGGCGCCGGGCTGCTCGTGCTGTCAGCCTGGTGCCTCGGCATCCTGAACAGCCATCACAAGTTCTTCCTGTCCTACGCGGCGCCCGTCATCTGGAACGTGGCGATGATCGCGACGCTACTCTGGTTCGGACGCAGCGTGAGCCTGCCCGACCTCGCGGTCTGGCTCGCGTGGGGATCGGTCGCGGGAAGCGCGCTTCAGATGCTCGTTCAGCTGCCGACGGTCATGAAGGTGCTCGGCAGACTTCGCGTCGGGCTCATGTCGCGCTCGTCGCACGTTCGGGAAATCGTGCGGAACTTCGTGCCTGTCTTCTTCGGCCGCGGCGTCGTGCAGATCAGCGCGTACGTCGACGCCTGGATCGCGTCGCTGCTGATCTCCGGGTCGGTCGCGGCGCTGACGTATGCGCAGAATCTCTCGTCGCTGCCGGTGAGTCTGTTCGGGATGTCGGTGTCGGCGGCGGCGCTTCCGGCGATGTCGCGCCTTACCGGCAATCCGGAGGAAATTGCATCGGGCATGCGACGACGGCTCGACGACGACATGCCGCGCATCGCGTTCTGGATCATCCCATCGGCGGTCGCGTTCCTGGCCATCGGCGATGTCGTTGCCGGGGTGATCTATCAGAGCGGCAAGTTCGATCGTGCCGTCGCCATATGGGTGTGGGGCATCCTCGGCGGTTCGGCTGTCGGCTTGCTCGCAACGACGCTTGGCCGGCTGTACTCGGCGTCGCTCTACGCGCTGCGTGACACGAAGACGCCGTTCCGGCTTGCGCTTGTGCGCGTCGCGCTCACGCTAGTGCTCGGATACGTGTTCGCGCTGCCGCTGCGCGCTGCGCTCGGGCTCGCCCCCGAGTGGGGAGCCGCAGGGCTGACGATTTCCGCGGGGCTGGCCGGGTGGATCGAGTTTGCGCTACTCCGGCGCGCGGTGAACCAACGCATCGGGAACACAGGGATACGTCGTTCGCGGCTGCTCACGTTATGGTCGTCCGCGGTCGCAGCGGCTGGCGTGGCGTGGGCGGTACGTCTGGTCGCTCCATCGAACCGGCCGCTGCTGATTGGCGCGGTGATCATTGCGGCGTATGGCGCGACGTACTTCGTCGCGACATTCATCGCGGGAGTCGAGGATGCCGTGTCGATCGCGCGGCGACTCCGGCTGTCGCGCGGCGGCGCGTAGCGCGCCGTCATCGGCTCCACGACGGTGTCGGACCGACCTTAGGTTTCGTCGTATGCCCGCGTTGTCCAACGCCATTGCCGCAAAGCTGCCGCACCTTCCAGAGTCGCCGGGCGTCTACCTGTGGAAGGACGCCGAGGGCGTCGTGCTCTACGTGGGCAAGGCGAAACGGCTTCGTTCGCGCGTGCGCAGCTACTACGCGACCGACCATCTGGAAAGCGTCAAGACGCGCGCGCTGATGCGTCAGGCGGTGGACGTCGAGACGATCGTTGTCCCGACGGAAGCCCACGCGCTGATTCTCGAAGCGAACCTGATCAAGGAGTACCGACCGCGCTTCAACATCGCGCTGCGCGACGACAAGTCGTACCCGTACATCAAGGTCACGGTCCAGGAGCCATTCCCGCGCGTGTTCGTGACGCGGCGACTGGTCGACGACGGCGCGAAGTATTTCGGTCCCTACACCGACGTCGGCCACATGCGACGCGCGCTCAACGTCGTGAAGCGCATCTTCACGGTGCGGTCGTGCAATTACGACATGCCGAGGGAGCGGCCGGAGCGCGCGTGCCTCGATTATCACATCGGCCGCTGCAAGGCCCCGTGCATCCTCGCGCAGTCGCAGGAAGACTATTGCGCGATGATCGACGAAGTGGTGCTGTTCCTCGACGGCCGTGCGGACGAGGTGATCCGTCGCGTCCGTGACCGCATGGACGACGCGGCGCGGACGCTGGATTTCGAGCGCGCGGCTGAGCTGCGCGACGCGCTGCGCCATCTCGAGCGGATGGAGGAGCCGACGATCATCGTCGAGGTCGAGGGTGCGGACCGTGACGTCATCGGCTACGCGCGTGACGGGGACGACGCCTGTGTGGCGATCCTGCGTATCCGCAAGGGCAAGCTGCTGGCGCGTGATCATCGGTTCGTCGAGAACATCGAGGGCGAAGACGACGCCGCGGTCCTGTCGGCATATCTGGCGCGAACGTACGTGACGTCCGACGAGCGTGCGTCGGAGCTGCTCGTGCCGTTCGACTTCGAGGATCGCGAGGCGATCGAGGCATCGGCGCGCGGCACGCGCGTCTTCGCGCCTCAGCGGGGGCCGCGCCGTGAGCTCGTGGACCTCGCGCAGCAGAATGCGCGTCACCTGCTCGAGGAGCTCAAGCTGTCCACGCTCGAGAGCGACGAGCGCGCGACGAATCCGGTCTATGAGCTCGGACGCGAGCTCGGCTTGCAGCGCCTCCCGCGATCATTCGTGTGTTTCGACATCTCGACCGCGCAGGGCACGGACACCGTGGGCTCCTGCGTGTGGTTCGAGAACGGACGGCCGCGCCGCGCGGAGTATCGCAAGTTCAAGGTGAAGTCCGTGGTCGGCACGGACGACTTCGCGTCGATGAGCGAGGTGGTGGGCCGGTACTTCCGACGTCGTATCGACGAGCAGAAGCCGCTGCCGGACCTTGTCGTCATCGACGGCGGCAAGGGCCAGCTCGGCGCCGCTGCCGACGCCGTCCGGGCGCTGGGCCTCGAGTCGCTGCAGCTCGTGAGTCTTGCGAAGCGGGAGGAGGAGATCTTTGTGCTCGGGCGCTCGGAATCGGTGCGGTTGTCCCGCCGGTCGCCCGGGCTGCGCATGCTGCAGCAGGCACGCGATGAGGCGCATCGTTTCGCCGTGACATACAATCGCCAGCGGCGATCGATCCGCACGGTCACATCGGAGCTGCTTACTATTCCGGGCATCGGTCCATCGAAGCGTCGTCTCCTGCTGCAGACGTTCGGCAGCGTGCAGGGCGTGCGCGACGCGACGGTGGAACGGATCGCGGCGCTGCCCGGCTTCTCCGTCGCCAGCGCCCAGCGGCTGCTCGAATCGCTGGCGCGGCGTGGCGAGCGCGCCGAGGCGGAACCGGCGGCCGCCGCAGTGCCACCAGACGTGGATGCAATAGGCGCCGCCCATGAAGCGCCTAACGCCGATCACGAATCACCGAGCTCACCGGATGTTCCCGATCCTTCTTCCACCGTTCCCCATCCGTGACAACCTGGACTCTCCGCTGCTCTGCCTGTGGCCACGAGGAACCGAGTGCCGCGCGCGTCGGTACGTGCCCGAAGTGCGGCCAGCCGTTTCTCGCCGAGATCACGTCCGCGCCATCGCGGTCCGCATTGCGGCCGCGCTGGGACATTTGGCGCTATGCGGACGCGCTTCCGCTCGCCGACGGGGAAGCGCCGGTCTCGCTTGGCGAGGGATTCACGCCGCTCATCGAGCTGCCGCACCTGGCAACAGAGGTCGGCGTTAGGCGGCTCTGGGTCAAGGATGAGGCGGTGAATCCCACGGCGTCGTTCAAGGCGCGTGGGCTGAGTGCCGCCGTCACACGCGCGCGCTCGCAGGGCGTGCCGGGCCTCGTGGTGCCGACCGCGGGCAACGCGGGTGCCGCGCTCGCGGCGTATGGCGCAGCCGCGGGCATGCGCGTCCGCGTCTACGCGCCCGCAACCACGCCGGCACCGATTCTCGATACCATCCGTGCGGTCGGCGCCGACCTCCAGCTCGTCGATGGCCACATCGGCGATGCGGGCAAGGCAGCAACCGCGTTTGCCGCGTCGGACGGCTACTTCAACGTCGCCACGCTGCGTGAGCCATACCGCGCCGAAGGCAACAAGACTCTGGGGTACGAGCTCGCGGAGCAGCTGGACTGGCGGTTGCCGGACGTCGTCGTGTATCCCACCGGGGGCGGAGAGGGCGTGATCGGCATGTGGAAGGCGTTCGCCGAGATGGTGCGCTGGGGTTGGCTTCCCAAGGAAACCCGGTTTCCGCGCGTCGTCGTCGCGCAGGCGGACGGATGCGCGCCTCTCGTGCGGGCATTCAAGGCGGGTGCGGAATCCGCGACGGCGTGGGAGAAGCCCACCACCCATGCGGCTGGGCTTCGCGTTCCGGGACCCTTGGGAGATCGGCTCGTCCTGAAAGCGCTCCGCGAGAGTGGCGGCGACGCCGAGAGCGCGAGCGAAGACGCGATCCGGCGTGATACGCTGCGGCTCGCGTCTGCCAGCGGGATCGATGCAGCGCCGGAGGGCGGGTGCGCGTTGGCCGTCACCCGCCAGCTCGTGAAGGCCGGACGGCTCGACCGCGGCGCGGAAGTGGTCATCTACAACACGGGCAGCGGCGCGTCGTACCGTTGAGCCTCCTCGGTCAGGATTCCGTGCGCGCGTCCTGACCAAGGCTGGCACAGACCGCCGGCCGACTGATAACTTTTCTGGCTGTGCCGATAGCCATCCTCGATCCCTTCAGTGGCATCTCCGGGGACATGACCCTGGGCGCGCTGATCGACCTCGGGTTGAGCGCGGAGTGGCTCACGTCGCTTCCGCAGCGACTCGGGCTCGACGGGGTTACGGCGCACGTCTCGGACGTGCGCCGTGCAGGAATCGCCTGCAAGAAGGTCGATTTTACCATCCCGCCTCAGCCGCACGGACGGCACCTCAGCCATATCCGGAAGATCCTGGACGCATCGGGTGCGCCTTCCGAAGTCAGGGATCGGGCGGACGCTGCGTTCACCGCGGTCACGGCGGCGGAAGCCGAGATCCACGGCACCACGCTGGAGCGAGTACACCTCCACGAGGTGGGGTCCGTTGATGCGATCCTCGACATCCTCGGATCCGTCTGGGGCCTTCACGAGCTGGGCATCAGCCGTGTGTACTGCGGGACGTTGACGCTGGGCGACGGCTTCGTCAAAGCCGCGCACGGGGTGCTGCCCGTGCCCGCGCCCGCGACGCTGAAGCTGCTGGAAGGGATGCCGGTTCGGACCGGGCCGGACGGCGCAGGCGAGCTCGTCACGCCGACGGGCGCCGCGCTCGTACGCGTCCTCTCATCCGGCTTCACACCGACGGAATTCACGCCGCTGAGATCAGGCTTCGGCGCCGGCACGAAGGATCCGACGGACCGGCCTAACGCGCTTCGCATTATCCTTGCTGAAGGCGCTCCGGCAGGCGCCGACGTGCGCGGGAGCGACGACGCGCTCGTGTGGCTCGCGACGGACGTCGATGACATGACGCCCGAGCACGTCGCCGCCGCCGCGGATTCGCTCCGCGAGGCAGGAGCACTCGATGTGACGTGCATCACGCTAGTAATGAAGAAGGGCCGCGTCGGAACGCGAATCGAATTGCTCTGTCGACCGGTCGACGCCGATCGGTTGGAATCGCTGCTGTTCGCGCGCACAACCACGCTGGGCGTGCGCCGGACCCACGTGATGCGTCGCGCGCTCCCGCGCGACGTTCGCACGGTGAACGTGCTGGGCCACGATGTGCGTGTGAAGGTCTCGGCGTTGCCGGACGGCCGGCGCCGCGCCAAACCGGAGTATGAGGACGTCCGCTCGGTGGCCGAGGCCACCGGGCGAACGCTGCAGGATGTCACCACGCTCGCCCACGCGGCCACGGAACGGGCTTAGCCGGGGCAGGGTAGGATCACTGAATGCGCGGCGCTCGCGGCGCCTCGCTCCACCCAGGAGAAGGTCATGATGGTGCGAAAGACGTTCATGCTCGCGGCGCTCACTGCGGCGCTTCCGGCCGGTGCGTTTGCGCAGGCCGCTGCGGCCAAGTGCGAGATCGATGATGGGAAGCCAAACGAGCTCAAGGATGCGCGGACCGCCCTCGTCACGGCGGGACTGGTCGCGAAGCCAGAAGAGAAGAAGAAGCAGCTCTCGAAGGCCATCGGGCTCGTCACGAGCCCGAAGGCGAACGCGAATCAGGTCGGGCGCAACTGGCTCCTCGGCCGCGCGCTCGTGACCTACGCGTCGCTGCCCGATCAGCCTATGGTCGTTCCGAAGGCCAGCCTCGGCTACGCGGGCGGCGCGCAGGACCAGATCGACCTCGTGGTCGCCGCAGACTCGGCGTTCGACGTCGTGGAGCAGGCGATGCCGCAATGCGAGTCCGAGACGGAGCAGTATCGTCGCGTGCCGTACGTGCCGCTCGTGAACCAGGCCGTCAATCTGTATAACGCCAAGCAGGTGGATTCGGCGGTCGCGATCGCGAATCGAGCTCTCATGATCTACCCGAAGTCACCGGTTGCGTACAACGTGATCGGGAACGCGGCGCAGGGGAAAAACGACATCCCTGGCGCGGTCGACGCATTCAAGAAGATGCTCGACGCAATCGGCACTGATACGGCGTACGCCGATGAGAAGAAGCAGGTCATGATGAACATCCCCCAACTGCTCGCGGCGGCCGCGGAGACCGCTGAGGGCCCCAAGAAGGCCGAATATGCGAAGCAGGCTGCCGAGGGGTATAACGCCTATCTGAAGGAGTATCCGGGCGATGCGGGCGCGCAGTCGGGACTGGCGCGCGTGCAGCTCATGGCCGGTGACAGCGCGAGCGCGAACAAGATCTACGCAGATATGCTCTCCGCTCCGGATCGCTACAGCGACATGCAGCTGCTCGAAGCCGGCGTGAACGCGGCACGGGCGGACCGCTCGAAGGAAGCCGCACTGCTGTTCGAGGCTGGCCTGAAGAAGAATCCGTACTACCGCGATGGGCTGTTCAACCTGTCCGTTACGTATCTCCAGAGTGGTCAGCTCGACAAGATGCCGCCCGTGATGGAGCGTCTCATTGTCGTGGACCCCAACAATCCGGAGAACTACCGGGTGCTGGTGAACTACTATCAGGAGAAGGTGAAGGCCGAGAAGGTGACGGCGAACAAGAACAAGCTCAGCGATTCGGTGCTGAAGTACTACAAGCTGTTCAGCGAGCCGGCGGTCAAGGTCACCTTCAATCTCTTCAGCCACGATGGGGCAAAGCACACGCTCGCGGGTGCCATCGAGAATTTGTCGCCGGCGGCGAAGACCTACGCTCTGAAGGTCGAATTCCTCGACAACACCGGAAATACGGTGGCGACGCAGGAAGCGACGGTCGGCCCCGTGGATCCGAAGGCGTCGAAGCCATTCCGGATTAACGTCGAGAAGGACGGAGTGGCAGCGTTCAAATACGCGCCCGTCGATAAGTAGCCCTTCCGCGAGAATCTCTCTGGGCCGCAGCGAGCGCCGAACACACCGAGTGTTCGGCGCTCGTCGCGTTAAGCGCCCGGGATCGGCTCGAACGGGCATTCGTTCTGGTGTCGGAAGTGATTATGCCCGATTGTTTTCGCCGACCTGAGGTACTAAAATACGTGAGCTGTAACCCGTTGGCTTTTCGGAAGTCCCGGAGACGCCTCGTTGCGTCTCACGTTCTGGTGGAGTGAATGGTTCGAGTAGCGCGCGTCGCTGACGGTAGTATCGCGGAAGAGATAGGCATCATTCCCGGAACCGAGCTCCTCGCGGTCAACGGGCGCGCGCTCGCAGACTTCCTCGACTGGGAGTTTCTCACCGCGGATGACGAGCTCGTCATCGACGCCCGGCTGCCCGACGGCGAGGCGGTGATCTACGAAATCGAGCGCCCGGAAGGCGAGGCGATTGGCGTCGAGCTCGAGCCACCCACCGTGCGCCGCTGCGCAAATCGCTGCGAGTTCTGCTTCATCGAGGGGCTGCCGAAAGGCTTGCGCAAGAACCTCTACATTCGCGACGACGACTATCGGCTGTCGTTCGCCTACGGGAACTTCGCCACGCTCTCGAACATGAAGGAGCGGGACGAGCAGCGGATCATCGAGTACCGCCTTTCTCCGCTGTACGTGTCCGTGCACGCCACGCCATGGGACGCGCGCCGGGTGCTGCTCAACAATCCGAAGGTTCCGAATATCGTCGAGCAGCTGACGCGGCTAGCGGAGCACGGTATTCAGTTTCACTGCCAGATGGTGATCGTTCCCGGTCTCAACGACGGTGAGGTGCTCGAGCAATCGCTCACCGACCTCTGGACTCTCGGGGACGCTGTCATCTCGGTCGCCGTCGTGCCCGTCGGGCTGACCCAGTTCTCGCACCTCTACACCGGCGAGTCGATGGGCGCGGAGCGTACGCGGGCGCTCCTGAGTGTCGTCGAGCGCTGGGCGACGCGAGCCAGCGAAGAGCGCGGAGATCCGTGGCTCTACGGCTCCGATGAGCTGTACCTGCTCGCCGGATTCGAGCTTCCCGCCGCGAGCCACTACGGCGACTATGCCCAGATCGAGAACGGCGTTGGTTCCGTGACGTCCCTTCGCGAGCGGGTGAAGGCGGGTGCACCGTCCCTGCCACGGCTCGAAGGCCGACGCATTGGGGTCGTGACGGGGACGTCGATGGCGCCGCTCATGCCGCAGCTGCTCGCACAGCTCGAAGCGTCGACGGGCGCGACGTTCGTGCTCATTCCGACGACGAACTCACTGTTTGGGCCAACCACCACGACAGCCGGGCTGCTCGTCGGCGCCGACATTCGGCGCGCGCTCGACGGCCGCGTTGACCTCGATCTCGCGCTCATCCCGGCCGAGACGATCAACGACAGCGGACTGTTCCTCGACGATGAGCGGTTCATCGCCGTGCGCGAATCGCTGCCCATCCCCGTTTATCCCTCCTATGACTTCATCGACGTGCTGTCGTTGGAGGGCCAGGGCGCACGGGTGGCGCCGGGAGCGCGCGCCGCATGAACGTTCCAGTCGTCGCGCTCATCGGCCGGCCTAACGTCGGCAAGTCGGCGCTCTTCAATCGCATCGTGGGTGGCCAGACCGCCATCGTGAGCGACGAGGCGGGCACGACCCGCGACCGACATTTCGCGGAAGCGGAGTGGAACGGTCGATTGTTTTGGCTGGTGGACACCGGCGGCGTCACGCATGATCCGCGCGCGCCGATGGACGTCGAGATTCGCAAGCAGGTCGATCAGGCGATCGCCGAGGCGGACCTGCTGTTGCTGGTCGTGGACGCGAAGGCCGGCGTGCACCCGATGGACTCGCGAGTCGTGGACATGCTCCGCGAGGCGCGCAAGCCGTGGCTCCTCGTGGCCAACAAGGCGGACGACCCGCGATCGACGGACTTCTATGAGTTCTACCGGCTCGGCGCGGGCGACCCGATTCCAGTCTCCGCCACGAACGGGAAGAATTCGGGCGATCTGCTCGACCTCGTGGTCGAGAAGATGCCGACGGCGCCGCCAGAGGCGCAGGACGCGCTTCGCGTCGCCGTCGTGGGCAGGCCTAACGTTGGCAAGTCATCGTTCGTGAACCGGCTGCTGGGCGAGGAACGGCTTGTTGTCTCCGAGGTTGCCGGGACGACGCGTGACGCCATCGACACGCCGATGCGCTACCACGAACGCACCATCGTGTTCATCGATACGGCGGGCTTGCGCCGTCAATCCAGGGTGGATGACGGAATCGAGTTCTACTCGTCGCTGCGGTCGCGTCGCGCCATCGAGCGCGCGGACATCTGCCTGCTGATGATCGACGCGGTCGAGGGGCTGCAGAATCAGGATCTCAAGATCGCGAACCTGGCGTGGGAAGCAGGGCGGGGTCTGATCGTGATCGTCAACAAGTGGGACCTGAAGGAGAAGGACGACAAGACCGCCGCACATTTCCAGCGGGACGCGACCGAGCGCGTGCCGTTCCTCGGCTTCGTGCCATTCCTGTTCACGTCGGCGCTCACCGGCCAGCGCGTGTCTCGTGTGCTGGACCAAGTGCTCGAAGTCGATGCCGAGCGATCGAAGCGAATCACGACGTCTCAGGTGAACACCACCCTCGAGGCGCTCATCGCACGACGCCAGCCGCCGCAGGCTGCCGGGCGCGAGATCAAGCTGCTGTACGCAACGCAGGTCGAAGTCGCGCCGCCAACCATCGCGGTCTTCGGCAACCATCCGGAGCTGCTGGCCGAGCATTACGTCCGGTACCTTCACAACGGGTTCCGTGAGGCGTGGGGGTTCACGGGAAGTCCGTTGCGCATCGTGCTCCGACGGCGCGCCGCGTAAGTGACACCATACCTGGGTATCGTGCTCGCCTACGTGGTGGGATCGATCCCGGCAGCATACATCGCAGGCAAGGTCACGCGCGGCATCGACCTGCGGCAGCACGGCTCAGGGAACCTTGGCGCGACGAACGTCTACCGTGTGCTTGGAGCGAAGACGGCCATCGCCGTGTTGCTGTTCGACGCCGCGAAAGGTGCCGTGCCGGCGCTATGGTTTCCGCAACTGTTCGGCGTCGATCGCGCCGGGCCCCACGCCGTGACGGTGTGGGCAATCGCGTTCGGCATCGCGGCGATCATCGGTCACGTCAGGCCCGTGTTCCTGTTGTGGAAAGGGGGCGGGAAGGGGGTAGCGACAGCGTCTGGCGTGTTCGGGGCGCTCGCTCCCGCGGCGATCGGGGTAACGTTGCTGGTGTGGTTCTCAGTCCTCGTCCTCAGCGGTTACATGTCGCTCGCCTCGCTCGCCGGTGCCGCCGTACTGCCGTTCGCGATCGCGATCCTTCGCGGTATTCGCTCGCCGCTGTTTGCGGTCAGCGTGATCGTGGCGGCGTTCGTCTTCTGGACCCATCGCTCGAACATCGGCCGACTCCGACGCGGCGAAGAGCCCCGCTTCGGACCAAAGAAGCCGCCCGAGCCATGAAGTGCGCGGTGATCGGCGCCGGAGCATGGGGTACCGCACTCGCGAACGTGCTCGCCACGAACGGGCATTCGGTTGCGCTCTGGGCGCGCGAGCCCGACGTCGTCGACACCGTCAACCAGATCCGCGAGAACCGTCGGTTTCTTCCCGGCATCTGTATCGACGATGGGGTGCGCGCCACCGGCGTCATCGCCGACGCGTTAGGCGACGCCGAGCTCGTGACCTACGTTGCGCCGTCGCACGCGCTGCGCGAGGTGGCGTCCAGCGGCGCGGGGGCCGTACGACCGGGCGCGGTTCTCGTCGTCGCCAGCAAGGGCATCGAACGCGGAACGCTCGCGATCATGTCCGACGTCGTCGCGGATGCGGTACCCGGCCATGCGGTGGTCGCGCTCTCAGGGCCGAGCTTCGCGGCCGAAGTCGCGAACGGTCAGCCGACGGCGGTCGTCGCGGCGTCGCACGACCGCGCGGCGGCAGCGCGCGTTCAGCGGTCGCTGAGCTCGGACGTGTTTCGCGTGTACACGCATGACGACGTCGTCGGCGTCGAGCTGGGTGGAGCGCTCAAGAACGTGATGGCCGTGGCGACCGGCATTGCCGAGGGTCTGGGCCTCGGATTCAATTCGCGCGCCGCACTCATCACGCGCGGTCTCGCCGAGATGACGCGGCTCGGTACGGCGCTGGGTGCGAGTCCCGCGACGTTTGCCGGGCTGGCAGGACTCGGCGATCTCGTGCTCACGTGCACCGGGGCTCTCAGTCGCAACCGCGCGCTTGGCCTGGAGCTTGGCGCGGGAAAGACCCTCGATGACGCATTGCAGGGAAAGGATTCGGTCGCGGAAGGAGTGCTCAACACGATCAGCGCGCGCGCGTTGGCGGAGCGCGAGGGAGTGGACATGCCTATCGTCCAGGCAGTGCATCGCGTTCTCTTCGAGTCGCAACCGGCGCGGCTCGCCATCGCGGAGCTCATGACCCGCGAATTGCGCGCGGAGCGGGACTGATGGCCGCGAAGGAGGAACCGGTCCAGGAGTTCTTCTCCATCGGCGATGTGTGCGGATTGACCGACCTCAAACCGCACGTCCTTCGGTACTGGGAGAGCCAGTTCCGCTTTCTCAACCCGGCGAAGAACCGTTCCGGCAATCGCGTCTATCAGCGACGCGAGGTCGAGCTCATCATGCTCGTGAAGCACTTGTTGTACACTGAGAAGTACACGATCGACGGCGCCAGGCAGCGCATCGAGGAGCAGCGCCGGGCGGGGTCGTTACGCGCCGAGGCGCGCGCTGCGCTCGACGTCCAGATGATTCGCGATCTCGAGCTGCAGCTTCAGAGCATCGTTCGGATCCTCGAGGGCGCCGAAGCGCCGCAGCCCGCGTCGACCGGGGGTGGGGGACGACATGAACCCGAACCGTCAGCGCCGTGAGCTACGCGCACGTCGTATGTGTCATCCCCGCGCTCAACGCTGCTCCGACGCTGCGCGGGGTCGTCACCGGACTTCGTGAATCGCTTCCTGGCAGCCATATCACGGTGGTGAATGACGGCTCGATGGATGGGACGCACACCGTTGCCGAGCCGATCGTCGACGAGACCATCCGGTTCACACGGAACCGCGGGAAGGGGGCTGCGCTTCGAGCCGGCTTTCGGGCCGCGCTCGACCGTTGCGCCGAGGTCGTTCTCACGATCGACGCTGATGGTCAGCACGACGCTGCGTTCGCCCCAGCGCTCGTCGAGGCGCTTGGGACCGCGGACCTCGCGATCGGAGCGCGCGATCGCCGATCGCCGGACATGCCGGCTGGTCGTCGCCTGACGAATCGAATGTCCGCGGCCGCGGTGAGCCGATGCATCGGTCGCACTGTGGACGATGCCCAGAGCGGGTACCGCGCCGTTCGCGCCGCCGTGCTGCCATACATCTTGCCGCGGGGCGATCGCTACGAGTTCGAGACCGAGTTTCTTATCCTCGCCGGCCGGCGCGGATATCACATCGTCTACGTGCCCATCTCGACCCGATACCCGGCGATCGTGCCCAGCCAGTTCAGACCCGTCCGTGACTCGGCGCGAATCATTGGATCGCTGTTGCGGTTCTCCGTGGGGGCTGAGCGCTGATGCGGCTCCTCTGTACGAACGATGACGGGATCCTCGCCTACGGACTCGAGTGTCTGGTTCGTGCCGCCGAGCCGCTCGGCGAGATCACCGTCGTTGCCCCCGACCGCGAGCAGAGTGCAACGAGTCATTCGCTCACGCTGCATCACCCGCTGCGGCCGGTGAACCGCGGGGAGCGGCGGTATCAGGTCGATGGGACACCGACGGACTGTGTCATGCTGGCCGTCGAAGCGCTGATGGACGCACGCCCGGACTACGTGCTCAGCGGCATCAATCACGGTCAGAACATGGGCGAGGATGTGCTGTATTCGGGCACGGTCGCGGCGGCCATGGAAGGCCTCGCGCTTGGGATCCCATCCATAGCGATCTCGTTCGCCGGCGGCGATCTTCGCGCGGACGTGTCCCTGCTCGATGACCAGATCGAAGTCCTGACCCCGCTCCTGGCACACCTCACCTCACTGCCGAAGTTTCCGGACCATACGTTGCTGAACGTGAACTTGCCGCCGGTGCGGGCGAGTGAGATTCGTGGGGTTCGCCTGACGAGGCTCGGTCGGCGAGTATACTCCGATTCGCTGCGGCCAATGGAAGATCCGTGGGGTCGCCCGATTTATTGGATCGGCGGCGGTTCCGTGAATTGGGAGGCGAGCGGCGTCGGCTCAGACTTTCGTGCGGTAGATGAGGGCTATGTGTCGGTAACGCCCTTGCACCTCGACTTGACGCACCGTGACATGCTCGAGGCCGCGGAGACCTGGTGGCGGGAACTGTAGGCCCGGAATTCCGAGGCGCGCGCCGGCGCCTCGTCGAAACGCTGCAGGCGAACGGTATCCGCGACCTCGCGGTGCTGCACGCCATCGACCGTACGCCCCGGCACCTCTTCGTGCCGACCGGGGTGAGGCACCGCGCCTACGAGGATTCCGCGCTGCCGATCGGCAACGCGCAGACGATCTCGCAACCATCGGTCCACGCGCGCTACCTGGAGCTGCTGCGCCTCACCGGCAAGGAGCGCGTGCTGGAGGTGGGCACCGGCACCGGCTATCAAACCGCGCTGCTCTCGCACCTCGCGGCGCAGGTATTCTCGATCGAGCGCGTGTCGGCGCTCTACGACAAGGCGCGTGAGATTCTACGGCAACTGGATGTGCGCAACGTCTCCATGCTGCTTGGCGACGGGACGATCGGCTGGCGCGAGTATGCGCCGTACGACGCCATTCTCGTGAGCGCGGGAGCGCCTGACGTGCCTACGCCGCTCGTCGACCAGCTGGCCGAAGGGGGAACGCTGCTCATTCCGTTGGGCAACAAGGATGAGCAGGTGCTCGTGAGCCTCGAGCGGAAGGACGGAGCCATCGTCCGACGTGACATTGCGCCCGTCAGATTCGTCCCGCTCTGGGGCACGCACGGTTGGCAAGGATGACCTGACCGGCTGGGTGCCATTCCGTGTCATACGCACCCGTGTCAGGAGCAGCCGGATGGCCGAGCACAAGATCGAGGACACCAATCCGCCCGTGGCGCGCCGCGCTGTGCGTCCGTTCGTCGGCCCCGCCGGCGCCGCGGCCCCCGCACGCCCCTTGCTCCGGCCGACTGGCCCCGTGGGTCGACCGAGCCCAGCGCCGTTCGCGCCCCCGCTCGCCACAGCGCGGCCCGCGTTAGGCACGACGGCGAACGCGACGCCGGCCGCTCCGGCAACCGATGCCACGATGAGCGAAGCCGTTGCGCCGGTGGAGCCGCCCGAGCCATCCCAACTGCCTTCGCTCGAGCCGGAGTCGCGGCCACCGATCACGAGCGAGATGGTCGCCCTCGACACGTTTGCCGCCTTCGACGCTGTCTGGGGTCGGTCGACGACGCCTGCCGCATCGCCGCTCGTCGAGCCGGTCACTTCCCCAATCGACGAGGCATCGTTAGGCAGTGGAGCGGGCGCGCACGAGCTCTGGGCGGAGGACATCACCGCAGCAGAGCTCGACGCAACGCTCGCTGTCGAGGAGCCGTCCGGACCGGCGGCCGCCACCGAGCGCGGTGTTGCGCCATCCGACACCATCGACGGCGGCTGGCCGACCATCACCACGCCGAGCTCCGCAATGCCGGCGTGGCTCGTCGACGATCCGACGGAGCTCTCGCCGCCACGTCAGCCGTCGTCCGACCTTGTCGTGGCCGAGGCCAACGACAACTTGGCCGACCAGCGCGATGAAGCAGTGGACGCTCGTGCCGCGCACGGCCTGCGCGTGTCGGCCGTATTGGATCGGCTGGCGGCGCGGGTCCGCGGTGGCGAGATTGACATTTCGTCCGTTGCGCCAGAAGCGCCTGATGCCGCTGTCCTCGCTTCGGTGCTCGCCGCGCTTCTTGGAGGGTCGAGCAGCCGCTGAGGAAGAGTGGCCACGGTACATCTCGAAGTGGTCGGGAAGGTCCAGGGAGTTGGCTTTCGCTGGTTCGTGCGCGAGGTCGCCCGCCGCGCGGAGCTTTCTGGGTGGGTTCGAAACCGCGAGGATGGGTGTGTGGAGATCGCGGCGGCGGGACCCGAACCGGCCATTGCCGAGCTGGTGTCGGCTGCTCGCACTGGGCCTCCAGGCGCACGGGTCGATCGCGTCAGCGAGCTGTCGCTGGCGGGAATCGACGAGCTTCCACGACCGTTCACCGTGACTCGCTAGCGTGACGTCTTCCCTCAACGTATCGGCGACTGGCGTCGACGAGCTTCGCCGCGCCATCCGCGACGTCCCGGATTTTCCGAAGCCCGGCATCGTGTTCAAGGACATCACGCCGCTGCTGGCGGATGGGCGCCTCTTCCGGCAGGCCTGTGAGTCCATGGCGGCGCCGTTCGCCAACCAGGGGATCGATGTCGTCGCCGCCATCGAAAGCCGCGGGTTCTTGCTTGGCGGCCCAATCGCTGCGGCGCTGGGCGTCGGTCTGGTACCGATTCGGAAAGTGGGCAAGCTCCCGTTCGAGAGTCGACGCGTGACGTATGCGCTGGAATACGGCACTGACGCGCTCGAGGTGCATGTCGACGCCTGCATCACCCGGGCGACCGTTCTCGTCGTCGACGACGTGCTCGCGACCGGGGGCACGGCGGCAGCCGCATGCGAGCTGATCGAATCGGTGGGGGGGACGGTGAAGGGGTGCAGCTTTCTCATCGGCCTGACCTTCCTCAACGGCGCCGATCGCCTCACGGGCCGCGCGACGCACACCGTCCTGACCTACTAGCGGCGTCCAGCGCCGGTTGCTGGGGCGCGGGCCGGCTGCCAGGGACCCGTTCACGCAACAAAAGCAGCTTTCGTACGGCACAGCGGCCCAATAACTTTGTCGGTCTGGCCAAGGGCGCACGGCCGCGGTCGCGGTCCGCCGAGTGGGCTGCGCCATGCCAATTCGCCCCTGTAGCTCAGATGGATAGAGCAGCGGTTTCCTAAACCGTTGGCCGCGTGTTCGAGTCACGCCAGGGGCATCCATTCCGAGCGCGACATGAGCCATCACATATCACAACAGCGATGACGAAGACTGGAGCAGCAGCTGGGCCTGCATTCGACGACAGGGCGGAATCCGCCATGGATTGGGCGCGGACGAACGCCAAGCCGATCGGCATCGCCGTCGCGGTCGTCGCGCTGGCCGCCATCGCGTGGGTGGTGGCGAAGCAGTATCGCGACCGTCGTGCGGACGCCGCGGACGTCGCGCTCAACCGCGCGCGCCAGAGCTATACCCAAGGCAATCTCCCACTTGCCCAGACAGACTTGAAGCGCGTCATCACCAGGTTTGGCGGGAGCGCTGCTGGCAGCCAGGCGACCATGCTTCTGGCGCAGGCGTTTTACGAGCAAGGGAAGCCGGACAGCGGCCTCAAGGCCCTCAATGACGGCAAGCCGTCCGATACCGACGAAGCCGCGTTCGAGGCGCTGAAGGGCGCCGGATTCGAACAGAAGAAGGACTACGCGCAGGCAGCGGAGCGTTACCGCACGGCGGCGACCCTGGCGAAGGAAAAGGCCGCGAAGGACCGATATCTCGCCGATGCAGCCCGGGCGTTGACCTCTGGAGGCAAGAAAGATGAGGCGGCGAAGATCTGGTCGTCGTTGGCGAACGACAATGCGTCTCCGTTTGCCGCGGAGGCTCGGGTAAGGCGGGGCGAGTTGGTTGCGAGTCCGGCGACGAAATAGGCGTCTCGTCGGCCGGACGGGGCTGACATCGCTGGGGGCGGACTGGACCACAGTCCGCCTTCTCTTTTGTCTCGTGCGACAGCTACCTATAATAAGTATTATGTAAACTACACTCTGTGGGAAACTGTGGGAATCTCGCCGTGTACCTCCCCACGATCCCATACTCGCGCGGCCAACACGAGGCGAAAGTCCAAAGCTCGCACTCGCCTACGACGCCAGTTCGCCGCGGAAAACGATCCGGCCTTCGCCGCTGAGCGACGGCGTGATGATGCCCGGCGCCGTTTCGCGGAACCTCACGCGCAGCAGTCGTCCCGATCGCGTTCGGATCGTGGTGGTCACTCCACGCGCCTCGCCCCATTCGCCAAGAAGCGCCGCGGTCGCCACAGAGCCTGTTCCGCACGCGAGCGTCTCATCTTCCACACCGCGTTCGTACGTTCGGACGGCCCAGCTCCCGTCGTTTGCCGGCGCGACAAAGTTGACGTTCGCGCCCGCCCGAAGAGACGGGTCGTAGCGGATCGGGCGGCCACGACCAACCACGTCGATGGCCTCCACGTCGCCGCACAGGACGACCACGTGCGGCACTCCAACCACCGCGAAGCCAATCCGTCGCTCGCCGGCCTGCGTCATGAACGGCGCCTGATGCGTCAGCTCGGCGACCGGCTGAAGGTCGATTTCCGGGCCGTCCGCCGCGAGCCGGCCGCGAGCGGGCCCCGCAGTGGTACCAAACGCGAATTCCTCGCCTTCCCTCACGATGCCCAGCTCGGCGGCGAGTCTCACGCTGCACAACGAAGCGTTCCCACAGAGCTCTGCCAGCGAACCATCGCGGTTCAGGTAACGAATCGAGAAACGCTGCGTGTGCAGCGTCGGCGGCTCCACGAAGACGATACCGTCCGCGCCGACGCCCGTACCTCGTGCGCAAAGCGCGTCGATCACGGACGGCTGCTCGAGCACGCCTGCCGGCTCCTCTCGTGCATCGACGAACACGAAGTCGTTTCCGGATCCGGTGAGCTTGTAAAACCGCCGCCCATAACTCGTCATCAGACCTTTCCCGTCAGCGCCCACCAGCGCAGCCTCCAGACCATCCAGACCGCTTCCCGGACGATGCGCTTTGACATCTTGCTCTCGCCTTCGGTGCGGTCCACAAAAACGATCGGGATCTCGGCAATTCGGAAGCCCTTTTTCCAGGCCCTGAAACTCATTTCGATCTGAAACGCATAACCGTTGGACTTTACGGCACTTAGGTCGATCGTTTCAAGGACTTTCCGCCGGAAGCACTTGAACCCGCCTGTCGAGTCGAACAGCTGCAAACCGGTGATCGCACGGGCGTAGATGTTTGCCGCATAGCTCAGGAGGAGCCGAGGCATTGGCCAGTTCACCACGGTGACTCGCCCGTTCCGATAGCGAGATCCGAGCACCAGGTCCGCATCCTCAATGCGCCGCAGAAACTCCGGCAAATGATCGGGGTTGTGCGAGAAGTCCGCGTCCATCTCGAAGACGTAGTCGTAGCTGCGCGCGAGCGCCCAGCGAAAGCCTTCGAGATACGCGGTCCCCAG
>Ga0068862_100000407_pt1 | contig 46524 bp, 35 predicted proteins | sample KBSSwiS52_FD_66598 | JGI IMG/M metagenome (GOLD analysis project Ga0068862, IMG submission 66598) | Switchgrass rhizosphere microbial communities from Kellogg Biological Station, Michigan, USA - KBS Switchgrass S5-2 | ecosystem: Host-associated > Plants > Roots > Rhizosphere > Soil ...
CGGGACATACACCCCGAACGGTAGACCCCTGAAGGCCAAATGTCGTCGGTGATTACTGCGACTAAAAAGTGATAGAAATGACTACGAAGGGCACCGCCGCGGAGCGGCTTTGTTCAACCTCAGATTCGACGTTCGCCTCCTGCATTCCGGGACGAGGCTTTCCGTGTCCTACGCAATGCCGGACAACTCGGCATTCCCTCGTAAGATTTGCAAAACACACATAGACTTAGCAAGTCTACGCTTGGCCCGGAGGGGTGTCAACGAGACGCAGAACCAACCGACGAAGGGCGAAAGTCATCCTCTGGTCGATCGAACATCCCGCTGGAAGCTGAGAAACCAAACTCCTTTCATGTCCTTCACTTGCAACGCCACCGGCAGGCTGCTGGCTGCCATAGGTATTCACCCAGAACGGGTTCTGGCGTGCTATCTGTTTCGCTCTTTGCCATATGGATGCATAGCGTGGCCCGGCAGCTCGCTGGCGGAAAGGAGCTTAGTTCTACTTTTTCAGATCCCGGGCGGGGGTGGCGCCCCTTGCGGGCGCAGGCCCGTAGCCCCGGGTTTCAACCCGGGGGGCCTGTTCGCGTTGTCTCGTTTGCTGCGCCCCTTCAGGGGCGATGGCACGGTGGTGGAAGGAAGGCCGCCCGTGCTGTGGAGCTCACGGTGAGGGGGGCTGTGCCGCTCCGCCCTCGCCGTCGCCCCTGAAGGGGCGTGGGTCGGATGGGCGCTTGGAGCCCCGGGTTGAAACCCGGGGCTACGCGCCCGCGCCCACAAGGGGCGCCACCCCCACCCGCCATGAATGAGGTCCATGGTCTGACAAAGTAGTAGTGCCCCGGGCGACCTGGAGAGCCGGCGCGACGGCCGGGAAGCCCTGCCCCGGACGATCACGAGACCGTCCGCGCCCAGCGAGACAACATCCCGGAGGATCGGGGATGCTTCCGCGATGACTCAGATACCTTCCCGGACGGCCGGGAAGCCCTCCACGCGGAGCGCGCAACCCTTCCGGACGACCGGCAGGACCTTCCCCATCAGCGGGAAATCCTTCGCGACGGTCGGAGAACCTTTCCCGGTCACCCGGCAACGGTTTCCGACAGCCGGGGAACCTTTCCCGATCCGCGCGCAACCCTTCCGGATGGTCCGGCAACCTTTCCCGGTCAGCAGAGAACGTTTCCGGATGACCGGGAAGGGTTTCGCGATGAGCGGGCAACCTTACCGGACGGTCGCGAAACCTTTCCCGGCGATCGGGAAGTCCTTCCCGATGACCGCGCAACCCTTCCCGGCCAGCGGGGAACCTTTCCGGACGATCGCGGAAGCTTTCCGGACGATCCCAAGGTCTTCGTGGATGATCCGGAAACCCTTCCCGGTCGTCCAGAAGCCTTTGCGGACGATCCGGAACCCCTTCCCGATCATTCAGAAGCGTTTCTGGATGATCCGGAAGCCTTCCCCGATCGTCCAAAAGTCTTTGCGGATGATCCCCAACCCCTTCCCGATCGTCCAAAAGCCCTTCCGGATGATCCGGAAGCCTTTGCCGATCGTCCGGAAGCCTTTGTGGATGATCCCGAACCTCTTCCCAGCCGTCCAAAAGTCCTTCCGGATGATCCCAAACCCCTTCTTGATCGTCCGGAAGTCTTTCCGGATGACCGGGAAACCTTTCGCGATCGTCCAGAAGTCTTTCCCGAGGACCGGAAAACCGTTGCCGACCGTCCAGAAAGGTTCCCCGCTGACCTGGAAGGGCATCTCGACCGTCCGGAATCGTTGCCCGGTCGTCCGGGAACGTCACCCGAGGCGCGGACTGGCATCACCGGTCGTCGGCGAGGAGGACCCGGCCGCCGGGCAGGGCTTCCGGGCCGCACGACGGGGGAGGACTGCCTGGCTGGTAGAATCCCGGCAGCCCTCATGAGCGCCACCCGCCCCGACGATCCGACGCCCTTCGACGAGGGGGAGTACGCCGTGCTCCAGGTGCCCGACGCCTGGCACGTGCTCTCCCTGGTCTTCTTCATCGCCGCGCTGGGCGCCCGCTTCCTGGTGCGGTTCCTCCCCCAGGGCCGCGGCTTCTTCTACCGCCCGGTGCTCACGGCCTTCACCGTGCCCGTCCTCGCCGGGCTCGGCCTCCTCTTCGGGCTCGTCGCCCTGCGCAACCCGGCCACCCGCGGCGTCGCCAGGGTGGCGGTCTTCCTGAATGCGATCGTGCTCGTCCTCAGCGCGCTTGCGCTCGGGGCGTTCTTCTACATCCTGCCGGACTGAACGGACGGCTCCTTCTTCGCCCGTACCTCGCCTCCTGCCGTGCGCAGGACCATCGCCCCATCCTCGAAGCCGACCCGCCCCACCGCTCCGCTCCTCGGATCGTAGGAGACGAAGGAGGTCCCGGACTCCGGCAGGTAGAGGGCGCCGCCCGGCGGGCGGTCCCGCACCTGGACCATCGCCACGACCGGCCCCTCCCAGCCGTACTCCATCAGGACCTTCCCCCTCTCGAAGCGGAGCTCGACCCAGGTGGTGACCCGGCCCGCGCCGGAGGCGGTGCCCAGGATCTCGAAGCCCTGGAAGGCGCCATGCTCCGCCTCCAGGTTGCTCCACCTCCGCTTCGCCATCTCGGTGACCTGCGCGAGCGGCATGCCGAACAGCTCGGCGAGTGGACCGTAATCCCCCTTCCGGCCCTGCTTCAGGGCGGCCATCAGACGCGCCTCGCGCTCGGCCATGCCCGCAGAGACACCTCCGGCGAGCGCCTGGAACGCGTCCTTGCCCTCGGGAGTCAGGGTCACGCCCGTCCAGCCCGAGGAGCTCTCCTCGACAGACACCCGGATCTTCCCGCCGGAGGGCAGAGCGTAGCTGCCGGCGTGGCGCGCCACGGACGGGTCCGCCCGCACGACCTTGGGCGGCGCGCTGTAATCCGCGTCGAAGCTCAGCCGCGTGAGCGGACCCACAGCCGGGATCGACAGGAAGTCCTGCCGGTTCGAGCCGATGATCAGGACGACGCCGTCGTCCACGTAGCGCCGGAAGTCGGCGTTGAAGATGCCGTTGCCGCCGTTGTGCGCGATCAGGCGCGTGTTGCGCTGGGTCTTGAAGATCGCCCAGCCGTAGCCGTAGTGGGAGCGGCCCTCCTCGTCCTCGGGTACGTGCGGCGTGAACATCTTCGCCTTGGCCTCCTTGGACAGGATCGCCTCTCCCTCCAGGGCCTGGTGCCACTTGTAGAGGTCGCCGGTCGTGGAGAGCACACCGCCGTTGCCGCGCAGGTTCCACCACGGGCCGTCCGGCGCCCAGGCCTTGTCGAGCGGGGTCCCCCAGTCCTCGCGGTCGCCGGTGACGCCATGCGCGAGCGCCCCCTTCTCCTGGAGGCGGTAGCCCGTGCGGGTCATGCCCGCGGGCAGCCAGAGGTTCTCCCGGAGATAGGTCTCGTAGGGCTTGCCCGAGGCCAGCTCCACGACCGCGGCGAGCAGGCTGTAGCCCGCGTTCGAGTACCGGTACCGCGTCCCCGGAGCCCAGAGCAGCTTGGATTCGAGGGCCGCTTTGACCAGCCGGTCCCGAGGCATCTCGTCATAGTCGTCGCCGAAGACGTCTTCCAGGCCGGAGCTGTGGGTCAGGAGGTGATGGAGGGTGATTCCCTTCTTGTCCTCGGGCACCCCCTCGAACCACTTCGAGATCGGATCGCTCACGCCGAGCTTGCCCTGCATCTCCAGCTTGAGGATCGCGGTGGCGGTGAACTGCTTGGTGATCGATCCGATGTCGAAGGCGGTGTCGGAGGTGAAAGGGACCTTGCGCTGGGCGTCGGCGAAGCCGTAGCCCTTGTCGAGGATCACCTCTCCACCCTTGGCGACCAGGAGCGAGCCGGAGAACCCGTAGGCCTCCAGCCGGGACATGTGGGCGTCCAGCTTTTCGCCCAGCGGCGTGCGGACGGCCGGCGCGGCGAGGACGAGCAGGACGAGACCTTTAGCGAAGCAGGCGTTCGGCACGGCTTTCCAACCTCCTCCAGGCGCGGGTGATGGGCCGGATGGCCCGAAGCTCGCTCCGGGGATCCAGGAACTGTGCGAAGCGCGGCAGGGTCTTCGCCATCCAGACGCGGCCCTGCCAGTCGTAGGGGCGCTCCTCGCCGTCGACGGTGAAGACGTGCCGGACCTCGCCGTCCGGGCCGGCGGTGATCTCCATCCGGACCGTCTCGTCCCCGTTCTCCCGCAGGACCATGTGGCTGCCGGGGGCCAGGCTCTGCACGTCCTCGTAGTTGCGGGCGAGGACGAACCGGCCTTCGGCCTTCAGATCGAATCGGCCCTCGGGACCGGAGATCTCCAGGTTGGCCTTCGTCCTGCCGGTGTGGTGCGTGCCGCATCCGGCGCCCACGGCCAGGCTCAGGAGGGCGAGGAAGCCGAGGGCGGTGACCGAGCCGAGGCCCAGGCGGGAGGGTCCGGACACCGGTCCGTGCAGAAGGGCGGCGATGCGCCGGCCGATCTGGGTGCGGGTGGCGAAGAGGCCGCCCGCCACGGCCATCCGTTGCTTGCCCCGGGCGCGGGACAGCATCTCGTAGAGGCGCTCGGCATAGGAAGCGGCCTCTTCCTCGCTGGAGACGAGAGCGCGGTCGCAGGCCAGCTCCGCGGCCTCTTCCCAGCGCCGGCCCACCCACCAGGCCACGGGGTGGAAGAAGAAGACGGTCTGGAAGAGTTGCCGCACGATGCCCGCAAGATGGTCCTTCGCCTGCCAGTGCTTGAGCTCGTGGCCGAGCGCCCAGTCGAGCTGCTCGGCGCTCCCCTCCTCCGCCAGCCAGGCCGGGACCAGGATCGCGGGCTTCCAGGAGCCGGCCAGGGCGGGCGATTCGAGGCTCCGCGTGACGAGCAGCTCCGGCAGGTCGCGGTTGATCTCCGCCCGCCGGGCCACCGCGGCGAGACGATGCCGGAGCGCGGCCGGAGCCGGAGCGCTCGTTTGGAGTAAGCGACGCAGGCGGACGCGGTCTACGGCCGCGATCAGGACGAGCGTGGCCAGGCCTGCGGCCCAGAGCCAGCCCGCGGTCGCGGCGAGCGTCCTCGGCTCCACCGCTTGGGAGGAGGTCGTGAGGGCTGCCTTGCCTGGGGGGCGGAGGATCTCGATTTCCTCCTTTTTTTCGTAAAGCTCGTCCGTGCCCAGGCTGACCGCCGGCAGGTCGAGCAGGACCGCGGGGCCGACGGCCAGCCCGACCAGCGGCCGGACCATGACCAGCAGCCAGAGGAGGGCGACCAGGCGCGGCGACCGGGGCCGCAGCAGCCGGAGCGCGCCCCAGGCCAGAGCCGCCAGGACGATGAGGTCGACGCTGGAGCCGATCAGGCGCTCGGTCATCATGGTTTTCCTCCCTTGCGCTTGTGCTCGTCGATCATGCGTCCGATCTCCTCGAAGTCCTTGTCGTCCATGTCGCTCTCCTGAAGAAGGTAGGCGACCGCGTGGCGCGGCGAGCCGCCGAACAGGCTCGACACGAGCTTGCGCAGCGACCGTCCCGCGACCGCCTCGCGCCCGACGCGCGGGCGGTAGCGCAGCCCACGCTCGACCGTCGGCACTCGCTCCAGGTAGCCCTTCTTCTCGATGCTCGCGAGCACCGTGCGGACCGTGGTCGCGGCCAGGGGCCGCCGCGCCTGGAAGCTCTCGACCAGCTCCGCCGAGGTGCTCTCGCCCAACTCCCACACTACGTCCATCACCGCCAGCTCCAGGTCGGAAAGCTCCTTGAGATCCTCGGGCTTCTTCTTCTTGGCCATGAATGAACTATAAAGATAGTCGTGGACGATGTCAATCGTTCTGGGTTGGTGGAGACAGCAGGGGACGGGGATCTGGTCACCGGACGTGCCCGCAGGAGATATGGTATGTTCCGACGCGTCGTCTTCAACAATCCGGAGCCGGGCTGACATGTCAGAAGACATCGCAGTGTTTGACCTTGCGTCGCTGAGCTGCTACCGTATTTGGTGTCAGCTTGACTGTCGTGCTCTCGGGGCTCGTCACCGTGTCTGAGAGCAGGAGACGTCTGCTGGCAGGGTTGAGGGAGCGGAAACGCTCCTGCACTCTCGAGGATGCCGAGGCCGCTCTCCGGGCTTGGAGCTTCAAGCTCGGCCGCACCCAGGGACACTCTCGGGTGTGGGCGTTCAGGAGTGTCGTCGTGGTCCTGCACCGGCCTCACGGCAAGCATATGGACCCCGGGGCTGTTTCGATGGTCATCAGGTGCATCGAGCGGGCGGAGGTCCTCCAGGAAGAGGAAGCTGAAGATGCCCAATAAGAACCTCGGGTACTACCTTTCGCTGAGCTACCCGGTCGAGCTGCGGCAGAATCCCGAGCACGGAGGCTTCTTCGTGTTTCATCCCGACCTGGACGGGTGCATGGCGGAAGGCGGCAGCGCGGAGGAGGCCCTTGCCAACCTTTCTGTTTCCCGTGAGCTCTGGCTGGAAGCGCGGCTTGCGAGCGGCGCCCCGGTTCCCGAGCCGACGGAGGACGAGCCGAGCGGTCGGATCTCCTTGCGCATGGCCCCTTCCCTTCATGCCGGCCTCGCCCGCCTTGCGAACCGGCGCGGGCTCAGCCTCAACCTCCTGATCAACACGATTCTCGCGGAGCACGTCGGCGGCGTCACCTATCAGGCTGAGATGGGAGAGTTCCTGGAGGAGATGCGTTCCATGCTGGAGGAGCTCCGGACTCAGGCGCTGCCCTCCCCCGCGCCGCGCCGCCACGCTCGCTGACGCAGGAGGATCAGGATCAGCGCGGCCAGCGCCGCGGCCATCCCCACGGCCACGGCCCTCTCCCACCCGCCCAGAACAGCGACCGTCTCGAGCCCGTCGCCCTTCCACTTCCTCACCCGCGCCCAGGGACCGATCCTTTCCAGAAGCATGAGCAGGTTCTCGGGGCGGCTCTCGAGGATGTAGACGCCGCCGTCCGGCGCGACGGTCACGCCGGCCGGGGACCAGAGAGGACCGCTCCGGAAAAGCTCCACCACGTCGAAGCCGGGCGCGATCTCGCGGACGACGCCGTGGTCTGCGTCGGCAACCAGGATGGTTCGGGTGGGGGTCACGGCCAGGCCCAGGAGGCGCGGGTGCTCGCCGTGAGAGACGCCGGCCAGGGGATCTCCTCCCAGCGTGGTGACCTTGCCGTCCGCATCGATCCGGCGCACGGCCTGGCCGTCCGTGACGTAGAGCTCGCCTTCCGGTCCCCAGACGCGGGCGTTCACGGCGGCCAGCCTTTCGGACGTCCGCTGGGCGCGGACGACCTCCGCGGGCGGAGCGGAAGGGGTCTCGAATCTCCCGGAGGGGTCCAGCCGCCAGTTGCTGCGGAGCCAGCGACCCCGGTCGTAAGTCACGTGCTCGCCGTGGAGCGTGCCCTGCGCGTCCTCGAAGAGATCGTGGGAATGGCGTCCGGTCACCAGCCGGACGAGCTCGCCGTCCTTCTCCACCCGCCAGACGCTGTTCGTGGTGACCTCGCTGAACACGACCCGGCCCTCGGGATCCACCACGATCCCCCAGGCCGGATGCGCCGATGCCGGCCGGGCAGCCAGCAGGATCAGGAGGGCCAGGTGAGGGAAAACGCGTTTCACGTTCGTCTTTCTAGGCAGCAAGCGCCTCTGCCCCGGGGCGGCGGGCCCGACGACGGCCTCCCGCCCCACCCTTTTTCATACCCGCGCGCGGGTTACAATGACACATCGATGACGCTCCGACACGAGCCCCCGGGTGGAGCTTCCAGGCCGAGCCTCGAGCCGGGCGAGCTTCTGGCCGGACGCTACAGGATCGCCGGGTTCCTGGGCCAGGGGACCATGGGCGAGGTCTTCGAGGCCGAGGACCTGGAGCTGGGCGAGCGCGTGGCCGTCAAGGCGCTCCGCCCCGAGATCAGCCGCGACGAGCGCCTCCTCCTGCGCTTCAAGAAGGAGACCCTCCTCGGCCACCGGGTCACCCATCCGAACGTCTGCCGCACGTTCGACCTCGTGTACCACGCCGCCGCCGAGGGGGGCCGCCGGGTGTTCCTCACCATGGAGCTGCTGCGGGGCGAGACCCTGGCGGAGCGCCTGGCGCGCACCGGCCAGATGTCCACGGCCGAGGCGCTGCCCATCGTCCGCCAGATCGCGGCGGCGCTCGACGCGGCCCATGCCGCCGGGATCGTCCACCGCGACCTCAAAAGCGCCAACGTCTTCCTCGTCCCCTCCCCGGCCGGCGACCGGGCCGTGGTCACCGACTTCGGCCTGGCCTGGAGCGACGACCCTGCCGCGAGTCCCAGCCTCACGCATGCCGGCGAGCTGCTGGGCTCCCCGGCCTACATGGCCCCCGAGCAGGTGCGCGGGGATGCCAGCTCGCCGGCCACGGACGTCTATGCCCTGGGCGTGGTCCTCTACGAGATGGTCACGGGCGAGCTCCCGTTCCTGGGCGAGAGCGCCTTCTCCACCGCCCTCAAGCGGCTGCGGGAAGCTCCGCCTTCGCCGAGCAGTCGCTCGCCCGGTCTCTGCGCCAAATGGGAGCGGACGATCCTCCGCTGCCTGGAACTCCAATCCGGGGACCGGTTCGCCAGGGCAGGCGATATCGTCCGCGCCCTGGAGCCCGGGGAGACGGCGGCCCCTGCCCGGGGGACGCCGCTCCGGCCGATCGTGGCGGCAGCTCTCGTCCTCGCGCTCGCAGTCGCCGGGGCAGCCCTTTTCCTCCGCGACAGGGACCGGACGCCCTCCGCCAATCCCCGGCCGGCGGTCGCCGTGCTCGGCTTCGACAACCTGTCGCGCGATCCGCGGGTGGACTTCGTCGGCACCACGCTCTTCCAGATGCTGCCCACGGACCTCGCCGCCGCCGAGTCGCTGCGGCTGGTGCCGGTGGAGGACATCGACAGGGCCCGGCAGGACCTGGGGCTGAAGGGATCGGTCAGCCTGTCCGGCGAGACCCTCGGCAGCCTGCGGGACCGTCTGGGCGCCGACTTCGTGGTCACCGGCGCCTACCTGATCACCGGGGACCGCTCGCGGGTCGACGTGGTGGTGCAGGACACCCGCAGCGGCGAGACGCTGACCACCTTCAGCGAGTCCGGGACGCCGGACGGCCTCCTCGCCACCCTGGAGAACGTGGGCGCGCGCCTGCGCTCCCGGCTCGGAGCGGGCGAGGCGCCGGACCGCTCCCGCCTGCCTGCCAGCCTGGAATCTGCCCGCCTCTATTCCGAGGGCCTGGCCCGCCTGCGGCTCTTCGACGCGCCGGGCGCCCGCGACCTCCTGATGCAGGCCGCCGCGGCCGAGCCGCGCAACCCGCGCATCCACTCCTCCCTCGCCGCCGCCTGGTCCGCGCTCGGCCACGACGAGGCGGCCCGGCAGGAGGCGCTGCGCGCGTTCGAGCTGTCGGCCGGCCTGCCGTCCGAGGAGCGCCAGGCGGTCGAGGCCCGCTACCGCGAGACCACCCATGAGTGGGAGACGGCCGTCCAGCTCTATCGCAGGCTCGCCGAGGCCTTCCCGGACAACCTGGAGCACGGCCTGCGTCTGGCCGCGGCCCAGACCGCCGCCGGTCGCTGCGCCGACGCGGCCTCGACCCTGGCCCGCCTGCGGCGGCTCCCGGCCCTCGCGGGCGACCCGCGGATCGATCTCGCCGAAGCCGTGGCCGCGGGGCTGCGCTCGGAATACGCCCTGCAGCGGGACTCGGCCCGCAGCGCGGCGCTCCGCGGGACCGGGCTGCAGGCGCGGCTGCTCGTGGCCGAAGCGCGCCTGGAGGAGGGCCGCGCCCTGCACCGGCTCGGCGAGTCTCCCGCCGCCGAGGAGGCGTTCCACCAGGCGCAGCGCCTCTTCGAGGAGGCCGGGGACCGCCGCGGAGCCGCCAGGGCGCTCTGCGCGCTGGGCGAGATGAAGGCGCGCCAGGACGCCGAGGGCACCCGGGCGCTCTACGACCAGGCGCTCGGGCTCCAGAGAGCGATCGGCGACGAAGGCGGCGCGGCCGAAACCGTGCGGCTGCTCGGCAACCTCTACTACGACGCCCGCGACGACGCGCGCGCCGCCGCCTTCTTCGACGAGTCGCTCGCGGCCATGAGCCGGCTCCACAACCGGCGCGGCATGGCGGACGTGCTGCACGCCCAGGGGCGCCTGACGGTCCGGCAGGGAGACATGGACGGCGCCCGCGCCCTGTTCGAGCGCGCCCTGGCCCTGCAGCGCGAGACCGGCTACGAGCAGAGCGAGGCGAAGACGCTCCAGGGCCTCGCCTTCCTCGATTCGATGTCCGGCGACCTCGGAGCCGCGCGGCGCTGGTACGAGCGGGCGCTGGCCCTCCAGCGCGGCAACGGCGACCGCAACGGCATTGCCACGGTACTGCACAACCTCGCGCCGGTCCTCTTCGAGCTCGGGGACTACGCCGCGGCGAAGCAGGCGCGCCGCGAGGCGCTCGCAATCTCGCAGGCGGTCGGCGACCGGGAGGGGATCGCCCGCGGCCTGCGCGGCCTCGCCGACGTCGCACGCCAGCAGGGAGACCTGGCCGCGGCCCGCGGCCTCTACGATCAATCGCTCGCCGCCTACCGCGAGATCGGCAACCGCGAGCAGGAGGCCGCGGTCCAGGACGAGATCGCGGTCACGCTCCGGCTTCAGGGGCGGCCCCGGGAGGCCCTTGCCATGCTGGAGGCGCCGCTCGCGTTCTGCCGCGAGAAGAAGGCGCGCCGCGAGGAGTCCCTCGTGCTGGCCGACCGCGGACGCGTCCTCCACGCGCTCGGCGACCTGACGGGAGCCCGGCAGGATCTGGAGGCGGCGCTCGCGGCCAGCCGCGAGGGAGAGGACGTGCGGACCACCGCCGAGGCGCTGGTCGCTCTCGCCTTGGTGCTCGCCGATCAGGGCGACTTGGAGCAAGCCCGCCGGCTCCTCGACGAGGCCCTCGCCCTCTACCGCTCACGGAGCAATCCCAGCGGCGAGGCTTCGGCCCTGTCCGGCATGGGGAAGGTTCTCGCTCTGCAGGGGAACCGCAGGGCCGCGCGCGTCCATCAGGAGCGGGCGCGGGCCATCCGGGCGAGATTGGGCGAGAGGCTTCCTAGCCCTTGAAGCCCGCCGGGTCGATCCCGAGCTGCTGCATCTTGTTGTAGAAGTTCTTGTAGTCGATCCCCGCGGTGCGCGCGGCCTGGCTGATGTTCCCCCCTGCCTCGCGCAGGCAGCGCGACAGGTACTCGCGCTCGAAGCGCTCCACCACCCGCTGCTTGGCCTCGCGGAATCCTCCCGGGAGCTCCGCGGGAGCCGGTTGCGGGCAGAGCAGAGCTTCCGGAAAATGGCGGACCTCGATCTCCGGCCCCTCGGAGAGCAGCACCGCCCTTTGGATCACGTTCTGGAGCTCGCGGATGTTGCCCGGCCAGTCGTAGGCGAGCAGCCGGGCCTCGGCCTCGGCGCCGAGGCGCTTGCCGCCGCCAAAGCGGGCCAGGAAATGGCGGATCAGCAGCGGCAGGTCGGAGCGCCGCTCGCGCAGCGCCGGCAATCGCACCTCGACCACGTTCAGGCGGTAGAGGAAGTCCTGGCGGACCCTCCCCTCCTTCACCAGCGCCTCCAAATCGCGATTCGTGGCCGCCACGACCCGCACGTTCGCGCTGCGGATCTGGCTGCCGCCCACCCGCGAGTACTCCCCGTTCTCCAGTACCCGGAGCAGCTTGACCTGGAGAGGCGGCGTCAGCTCCGCGACCTCGTCGAGCAGCAGCGTCCCGCCCTCGGCGCGCTCGAACCAGCCGGCGTGGTCGCGCACCGCGCCCGTGAAGGCGCCGCGCACGTGGCCGAACAGCTCGGACTCCAGCAGGTTCTCGGGCAGGGCGCCGCAGTTGACCGGGACGAAGGGGCGGGTGCGGCGGCGGCTGTTGAAGTGCAGCGCCCGCGCGATCAGCTCCTTGCCCGTGCCGCTCTCGCCGCGGATCAGAACGGTGGCCTCCGAGTCCGCGATCCGGCCGACCAGGCGCAGGACCTCGACCATCCTGGGGTCGTGGCCGAGGATGGCCTCGAAGTCGTAGCGCTCGCGCAGCTCCGCGGAGAGGTCGCAGATGCGCTGGGCAAGCTGCCGCCGGTCGAGGGCGTTGCGGGCCGCCAGGGAGATGAACTCCGAGAAGCTCTCGACCAGGCGCGCGGTCTCCGCGGTGAACACCCCTTCGGCGCTGCGGTTGTCCAGGTAGACCACGCCGAGCGTCTGGCCGCCGTGCCGGATCGGCTGGCAGATCACGGAGAGGATGAGGAGCCGCAGCACGCTCGCCTTGTGGCCGAGCTTGGGGTCCTCGAGAACGTTGGGATGCCAGAAGGGCTCGCCCGTGGTGCGGACCCTTTCGAGGATGCTGCGGCTGACCTCGAACTCGGGGCGCTCGATGTCCTCGCACTCCAGGTTGCGGGCGGTCTCGACCACGACCTCGTCGGTATCGCCGGGGTCAAAGAGGAGGATCATCCCCCGCTCCGCGCCACACAGCTCGATCACGCCGTCGATGGCGGCGGTGAGCATCCGGTCGAGATCGCTCTCGGCCAGGACCCGCTTCCCGAGCTCCAGCAGTCGTGCGAGCATGAGAGTTATGGCAACGCCACCCCAATGGCTATGGTGGTTGCACCCGAATATAGCACCCCCGAGCTTCAGAGGCTCAAGCGTAAGTCGCTGAAAAGTCGAAGGATTGTTCTCAGGAGCCGGCCGGCATCGCGCTTGCGCTTGGGAGCCGTGCCGCCCGATGGCGGCGCCTCTGCCCCGGGACAGGTGTACGCCTGTCCCTCTTTTTTGATCAGGCCCGCGTTTTCCCGCTCAACGCCCGCTCGATGGCGGCGAGGCCTTCCTGCGCAGCGGTGAGGTTGGCCCGCGCGCGGTCGAGGACCAGGAGGAGGAACATGCGGCGGTCCGTGCCTACCGGCCGCAGCAGGTAGTAGCGCCTCGCCGAGGTGAGGAGGACCTCCTCGAACCGGTCCTTGAGGCCGATCCGCTGCTCCACCCGGGGCTTCAGGCGGGCGAGCTCCGCGGTGGCGGCGGCGGCCACTTCCACCTCGATGCCCCTGGCGCCGATGGCCGCGGCGATCAGGTTGCCGGTCGCGGTCTCCACGAGGAGCGTGGCGAGCGAGCCTTCCAGCGCCCTCCCCTGCTCCAGGGCCTCGCGGACCGACTCGGCAGCCCGGGGATCCTCGGGCTCCCGCACCGCGCCGGTCCCCAGCTCCGGAGAGAGCAGGGCCTCGATGGCCGCGTCCGTCTCCTGCCCGATGCCGAGCGGCCGCGGCGCGTGGCGCTCCTCCTCGTCCTTGAGGCGCATGCCCTCCAGCAGCAGGTAGCGCAGGCCGCCCGCGAGCTCGGGGCCGTCGAGCGGGCAGACGTCCGAGATCTCCACGTCCGCGTGCTCCCAGGTGACGATCTCCAGCGCCGCTTCCGAGCCTTCGAGACCCTCCGTGCCGGCTCCCACCAGCCGGCCGTTGCGGAAGAACAGCCGGCCGCTGTGGTCGGAGCTCGTCACGGTCAGCGTGCAGGTCTTCCGCTCCAGCTCCAGGAGCTGGAGGAACGACGAGAGGCTGATGTTCTCCACCCTCCCCTTGACGCTCTGGCGCATCAGGTCCCAGACCTTGCGCTTGAGCTCGCCGACGTCGAACGGCTTCTCCAGCACCTCGGGCGCGCCGTCGAGGCGCGCGGCGGTCTCGGTGACGAAGGCGGTCATCACGATCACGGGCAGGTGCGGGAGGCCGCGGCGCAGCCAGGCGAGCAGCTCGAAGCCGTCCATCTCCGGCATGCGCAGGTCGGTGACGACCACGTCGACCTTCTCGGACTCCAGGATGGCCACGGCCTCCTGGCCGTTGGCCGCGGTGGCGACCTTCACCCCGCGCCGGCGGTCGGCGAGGGCTTCGGACAGGGCGAACAGGACGGCGGGCTCGTCGTCGACGATCAGGACCTTCTTCATGCGCAGGAGAGCATGTCGCGATCCCGCGCCGAGCGTCAACGCCGGGGGCGAAAGAGCTAAGATAGGCGCGTTCCCGTCAGCGTCCGTTCTTGGAGGGCCTTTGCCATGTCTCGCCGACTCTTCCCGCTCGCCGGGATCTGCCTGTTGTTGTGCGCCTCTCATCCCGCCTGGGCCCAGGACGACGTGGAGCCGGGCTGGCACATCGTCCGCCTGGGAGAGACGCTGGAGGCGCTCGCCGCGCGCTATCTCGGCTCCTCCCAGCTCTGGAAACAGATCGCGCAGCTCAACCCGGACCTGCCCGATCCCGACCGGATCGAGCCCGGGCAGCGCATCCGGGTGCTGGTGCCGCGGCGGGCGCTGCTGCCGGTGGCGCAGGTCGAGCGCGTGTCGCGCCGGGTCGAGGAGCAGCCGCAGCCCAACCCGTGGCTGGAGGCCCGCGCGGGCGATCTCCTGGCCGAGCGCGACGCGCTCCGCACCTACCCGCGCTCCTCGGCGGTCATGGAGTTCCGGGACGGCACGAACGTGGTGATCACCGAGGACTCCCTGGTCTTCCTGAACCGCACCGGCGTGCGCGCCGCGGGCTCCCCCTCCCATTCCGTGGAGATCGTCGAGGGCCAGGCGGACGTGGAGGTCCGGCCGCGCCCCTCCGCGGTGGCTGATGCCGATCCGGAAGTCGAGATCGTGCTGGGCACGACCCGCGCCCGCTCGCGCCCGGCGCCCGGCGGGAAGGCCCAGGCGCGCGCCCGCAAGGCCCAGGGGGGCGGCGCCAAGGTCATGGTCTACGGCGGCGCCGGCGAGGTGGAGGCCGGCGGCGAGAAGGTGCAGGTCGCCCAGGGCATGGGCACCTCGGTCGAGGCCCAGGGACCCCCGGCGCCGCCCGAGCCGCTCCTGCCCGCGCCCAAGGCCCTCTCCCCGGCGCCCGGCGCCGAGCCGCCGTGCGTCAACCCTCTGCTCACCTGGGAGCCGGTGCCCGGAGCGGAGTCCTACGTGGCCGAGGTCTGCCGCGACGCCGCGTGTAGGGAGCTCGTGGAGCGCGCCACCGGCATCTCCGCCAGCTCCTGGAGATCGCCCGCGCTGCCGGCCGGCGACTATCACTGGCGCATCACGGCGCGCAGCCGCTCGGGCCTCGACGGCTATCCCGCCGAGACGTCCGGGATGGCCATCCGCGCCGAGGCGCTCGACCAGGCGCCGCCCGCGGGCGCCATCCGCATCGCGGGACCATCGGTGCGGATCGGCGAGAAGCTCGTCTTCGGCCCCGCCACCCGCCTGGAGGTCGCGGCCACGGACGAGGCCAGCGGCGTGGAGGGCTGGACGCCCGCGATCGACGGCCGCGACGCCCAGGCCGCGGCCCTGGCCGGACCATGGAGCGACGGCGAGCACGAGGTCGGCGCCGTGGCCCTGGACCTCTGCGGCAACCGCGGCCCCATCCAGCCGGTCCGCTTCACGGTGGACGCCACGCCGCCGGCCGTGAGCTGGACCGTGGCGGACGCCGCCCGGGGCGAGCGCGGCAAGGCCCGCTTCGGCATGCCCCGCCGCCCCCGCTCCGAGGATCTGCGCGCGGCCGGCCTCTCCTGGCCGCTCAGCGCAGCCGAGGGAGTCCTGCGCTGGAACCCGGCCTGGTCCACGGCGCCCGCGGGCACCGTGCACGAGACGGTCGAGGTGCGCAGCGACCTGCCCGAAGCGTTCCTGCGCCTCGACGGCGTGCGCCTCCTCCTCGACGCCACGGCGCCGCCGGTGCGGGAGGGCCAGGTGCTCCAGCTCCGCGCCGAGGACAGCTCCTCCCGCGTGGAGCGCATGGTGCTACGCACCCGTACCACCGAGGCGGGGCCGGTGCTCGAAGTGGAGGCGATCGACGGCGTGGGGAACTCGGGGAAGGTCGAATGGAAGATGGAGCCGGTGCCCTGAAACACGGACGAACACGGACCTGCACGGACGAACACGGACGGTCCGGAAGAGTCCGTGTCGGTCCGTGAGAGTCCGTGTCAGTCCGTGTAGCTTCCTTCCCTGCCGAACGTCGAGATCCACTGCGAGCGGGTCTCGGCCGGCAGGTCGGCCGGGGGGCTCTCGGCGGCGAGGTCGAGGCTCCAGCGGTAGCCGCGGGCCGCGGCGAGGGCCTCCAGCTCGGCGGCGACGGCCTCGGCGCTCCGCGGGCGCAGGGCCGCTTGCTTCTCCAACAGGCGCAGGACCAGCGCCTCCAGCCCGGGAGGGAGGCCGGGGACCGTGCGGGAGAGCGGCTGCGCCGGCCGCAGCATCGTCGCCTTCACGATCTCGTGCACGTTCCCACCCGCGAACGGGTGAATGCCGCGCAGGCAGCGGTACAGGATCGCGCCCAGGGCGAACAGGTCGCCCGCGGTGCCGTACTCGCCCTGCTCCAGGGTCTCCGGCGGCACGTAGCCGGGCGTGCCGAACACGGCCTTGCCCCGGTCGGTGTTGGTGGCGAGCAGCTCGGAGATGCCGAAGTCCGAGACCTTGATGGATCCGTCCCGGCCGAGCAGCACGTTGGCCGGCTTGACGTCCCGGTGCACGAAGCCGTGCGCGTGCGCCGCGGCCAGGGCGCGCGCGATGGCGGCTCCCAGGGGCACCGCCTGCTCCACGGGCAGCCGGCCGCGCTTCCACAGCAGGCTCTCCAGGTTCATCCCGTCCACCAGCTCCATGGCCACGAACGCGCCCGCGGGCGAGTCCTCCACGTCGTAGACCGGCACCACGTGCGGATGGCTGAGGCGCGCCAGGGTCACCGCCTCGCGCAGCAGCGTCTCCATGAGCTGCCGGCGCTTCTCGGGGAGGACCGTCGAATCCAGGCGCACGGTCTTGAGCGCCACCCCCCGTTGCAGCTTCGGGTCCCAGCCGCGGAACACGCTGCCCATGGCGCCCGCGCCCAGCGGCTCGACCACCTGGTAACGGCCGAGGAAGACGTTCTCCAGGTAGCGGCGGTCCGACAGGCTCCGCTCCAGCGCGTCGAACGACCGGCGCAGCTCCTCGATCTCGTCGCCGCCGGTCTCCGACGGCGGGAGCTGCACGAGCCGGCGCTGCGCTTCCAGCAGCTCGCGGATCGGCCGCACCAGGCTGCCATAAGCCAGGGCCGAGAGGCCGGCGATGAGCAGCAGCGCGGTCCCGATCGCCGCGGCGGAGCGCCGGCGCAGGCGCACGGCCACGGCCTCGGCGACCCGCGTGGGCTGGCGCGACAGCACGACCCAGTCGCTGTCCGGGATCGGCGCGTAGGCGCCCAGGACCTCGCCGTCCGGCCCCTGGAAGCGCCCCGCCCCGGAGAGCAGGCCGGGCAGCGCGCTGCGCACCATCGCCTCCGGGAACCCGGCCAGCGATCCCCCCAGCACGATCCGTCCCTGGCGGTCGGCGACCACGATCTCGGCCTCCTCGCCCAGGGCGGCGGGACTGACCACGTCCCCCAGCCGTCCGGCGTCGCAGACCAGGCGCAGGAGACCGGCGTTTCCGGGCAGCGGCGCGGTCAGCCTCACCGTTCCGCCGGGGAGCGCCAGGAGCGCGGGCCGGGGATCGGCGGCCAGGGCCGAAGCGATTCTCTGCTGGCCGCCGCGGAGCTGGGCGCGGATGACCTCCTCGCCGCCCGGATCGGCCACCTGCACCGCGAGCACCCCCAGGTCGGCCCAGGCCAGCAGGTTCTCGGAGAGGAACCGGCGGGCCTCGTCCGACTGCGGATCGGCGAGCACCGGGTTCGCCGCCGCGCCGCGGGCGAGCGCGGCGCGGGTGGAGACGAAGGCCGTCATGCGCGAGGCGGCCGTCTGCGCGGCCACCACGTGCGTGCGCAGGACCTGGTCGACCAGGGCGTCCCGGTTCAGGTCCACCAGGCCGAAGGACGAGATCGCCAGGGGGAGCAGGGCCACGGCCGCGAGCGACAGCGCGACGCGGCCCAGCAGCGAGAGTCGGGGCAGCCGTAATTTCATGGGCGTGGCCTCATAATGTACTTCGTAATCCCCCGCGGCTAACATGGGCCAGGAACTCATTCTCCTCTGGAAATCCGTCGATATGACCGATACCATGTTGAAGCGCGTGCTGTTCGTCGAGGACGATCCGGACATCCAGACCGTGGCGCGGATGGCGCTGGAGGCGGTCGGCGGATTTACGGTGCTGGGTTGCAGCTCGGGGACCGAGGCCCTCGAGCGGGTCGAGGCGTTCGCTCCGGACCTGATCCTCCTGGACGTGATGATGCCGGGGATGGACGGGCTGGAGACGCTGCGTTCGTTGCGGCTCCTGCCGGTCGCCGAGGCGGTGCCGGTGGTCTTCATGACGGCGAAGGTCCAGGCGCAGGAGGTCTCCCGGTACCGCGAGGCTGGCGCCGTGGACGTGATCGCCAAGCCTTTCGACCCGATGACCCTGCCCGCGACGGTGCGCACGATCTGGAGCCGATTGCAGAGCTGAGACATGACGCAGCCGTCCGATCCGGTCCTGGAGCTCAAGGAGCTGCAGGAGTACTTCGCCGGCCGTCTGCCCGAGCGGCTGGCGGAGCTGGAGGCTGCCTGGGCGGAGGTGGCGGCGTCGGACTGGGAGGAGGGGCGGGTGCGCACGCTGCACCGGCTCGCCCACTCCCTGACCGGCGCGGGCTCGACGTTCGGCTATCCCGAGGTGAGCCGCACCGCCCGCGTGCTGGAGCGCTTCCTCAAGTCCGGGCTCGACGGCAGCGGTCCTTCGGGCATGGAGGCGGCCGGCCAGGTCGAACGGCTCCTCGAAGCGGTGCAGCGCGCGGCGCAGTGGCCCCCGGTGCCGCCGGTCCCCCTCCCCATCCGGCGGGAGCCCGACCCCTCCCGCGGCGACGAGCGCCTGGTCTTCCTGATCGAGGAGGACGCGGAGCAGGCCGCCGGTCTGGCGGCGCAGCTCCGGCACTACGGCTACCGCGTGCGCATCCTCGACCGTCTCGGCAGCGACCTCGCCGCCGAGGTGGAGCGCGAGCTTCCGGACCTGCTGATCGTGGACCTGATGTTCCGCGACGGTCCGCTGGCCGGAGCGAAGGCGATCGAGGGCATCCACCGCTCGCCGGTCCCCGGCGCTCTGCCGCGGGTGATCTTCCTGTCGGTGCGCAGCGACCTGGAGGCGCGGCTGGCGGCCCTGCGCGCCGGCGGCGAGGCGTACTTCACGAAACCCGTGGACATCGGCTCGCTGGTCGAGAAGCTCGACCTCCTGACCGAGCGCCACGCGGGCTCGCGCTACCGCGTGCTCGTGGTCGACGACGATCCCGACCTGGCGGTCGAGTATGCGGTGGTGCTCGACGCCGCGGGCATGGAGACCGAGGCGATCTGCGAGCCGATGCAGCTCATGGAGCCGCTCTACAGCTTCAAGCCCGACCTGATCCTGATGGACGTCCACATGAACGGCTGCACCGGGCCCGAGCTGGCCGCGGTGCTCCGCCAGCAGGAGAGCTACCTGAGCACGCCGATCGTCTTCCTCTCCGCCGAGGAGGACGCCGAGGAGCAGATCGCGGCGGCCGACCTCGGCGGCGACGAGTTCCTCCGGAAGCCGGTCGATCCCGCGCACCTGGTGTCCACGGTCGTGGCGCGCGCGCGCCGCGGCCGCACGCTCCAATCGCTGATCTCGCACGACGGCCTGACCGGCCTGCTCAACCACAGCAACCTGAAGCTGCACCTGGAGGCCGAGCTGTCGCGGGCGTCCCGCGACGACAGCGAGGTGGCCTACGCCATGATCGACCTCGACCTCTTCAAGTCGATCAACGACACCCACGGCCATGCCGCCGGCGACCGCCTGCTGCGCAGCCTCGGCCTGTTCCTGCGCCAGCGGCTGCGCCGCTCGGACGTCCTGGGCCGCTACGGCGGCGACGAGTTGGCGGTGATCCTGCCGCGCACGGACGGTCCCACCGCGCTCCAGGTGCTGGAGCGGATCCGCGCGAGCTTCTCCGAGCTGCGGCACCGCGTCGGCGAGGCGGAGATCGGCGCCACCCTGAGCTGCGGCATCGCCACCTACCCCGCCAACCCCACCGCCGGCCTGCTCGTGCAGGCCGCCGATGCGGCTCTGTACGCGGCCAAGCGGGCGGGGCGGAACCGGGTGGAGTTGGGGTAGGAGACCTCACCCCCTGTCCCCCTCTCCCATCTCCCACCCATTCCCCCGCCGGGAGAGGGGGAACGTTGTTGAGGCAGTCGTGCACGACGGAGGCAAGATGGCCTGAGATACGTCCCCCCTCTCCCGGGGTTGGGCGGAAGGGAGATGGGAGAGGGGGACAGGGGGTGAGGTCAATCCCACTCATTCCGCTGCACCACCGGAAGCTGCAACGCCCGCTCACGGTCGAGGTCGAGCGAGCCCACATGCAGCGCCAGCGGCGACTGCACCCACTTGTAGATCGAGCGGCTGAAGAGCTGGGCGAAGCGTTGCGCCCAGGCGTCCAGGCGGTCGGGGGGGAGCTGCGGGAAGAGCGAGCGCAGGGCCTGCGCGACCTCGTGGGGCGCCAGCTTCTCGCCCGCGTAGAGGTGAAGGCAGGCGTCCAGCACCGGGAAGGGCATCAGCTCGTCCTCCGCGGCCTGGGCCTCGGCCAGCTCGGGCCCCGGCGCGGTGCGCAGGGTCAGGGCGATCCCCTCCAGCTTCCAGCGCCGGTGGAACCGCTCCAGCAGGGCGACGACCACGGTCTTCGGCACGTTCGCGATCACCGAGAGCGCCCCTTCCAGGTCGCCGCCGATCGTCGTGTACCCCACCGCCTTCTCGCTCATGTCGCCGGTCTGGAGGAACAGGCCGCCGGCGCTGTTGGCCCAGTTCCACATGCGGGCGGCGCGCAGCCGCGCCTGGACGTTCTGGAGCGTGACCGGCGTCGGCTCGCCGCCGCCGAGCATCTGCCGCGTGGCTTCGACCTCGCGCTCGAACGCCTCCTCGATCGACACCACCGTCAGCGGGATGCCCAGCTCGTCGCACAGCCGGGCCGCGGCGCCGCGGGTCCCCTCCCCGGAGAAGCGGGTGGGCATGTAGAAGGCCTGGATGGGCACGCCCTGCAGCCGCTCCGCTGCCCGCCAGGCGAGCAGCAGGGTGAGCATGGAATCCCGGCCGCCGGAGAGCGCCACGCCGATCGAGCGGAAGGCGCCGGTCTTGCGGTAGTAGTCCGCGATCCCCAGGGAGAGCGCCTCGATCAGGTCGTCGAGAATCTCATCGCGGGCCGAGGCGCCAGCCGGCTCGACCGGCGGCAGGAAGAAGCTGTCCCCCAGGGGCGGCGGGTACGGCAGCGAGGAGCGGTCGCCCGTGGGCCGGGAGCCCGGCAGGACGGGCACGGGCCTGCCGCCGCCCTGGAACGCTTCGAGGTCGGTCCGCCAGGTCGTGTTCTCCTGGCGCATGCGGCGGGTGCGGTCGAGGTCCACGACACAGGCGGCCCAGCCCTCCTGGAAGCGCGGCGCGTCGAGCGCCCGGCGGCCGTTCTGGAACACGTAGCCGCCGCCGTCGAAGACCAGGCCGTCCTGCGCGCCCACGGTGTTGGCATAGGCGAGCGTGACCTGGTTGTCGGCCGAGCGCGTCGCGAGCATCTCGCGGCGGGTGGAGACCACGCCCACGCGATAGGGCGACGAGGAGACGTTGACCACCACCTCGGCGCCCGAGTACGACCGGCGGCGCAGCGGGCCGTCCGGGGACCAGACGTCCTCGCAGACCTCCACCGCGAGAGTCCCGAAGTCGAAGGCGAAGAGGTAATCGCCGAGGGGGATCCCGGCGGCGTCCAGGGCCAGCCCGGCCCGGCCGCGGGAGAAGGTGCGGCCCTCGTAGAAGACGTTGTAGGTGGGCAGCTTCTCCTTGGGCACGAAGCCCAGGATCCCGCCGCCGTGGACCACCGCCGCGCAGTTGAAGATCTGCCCGCCCACCGCGACCGCAACTCCGGTCACGAAGACGGTGTGGACCTCCGCGGTCTCGCGGGCGAAGCGCTCCAGCTCCGCGCGCTGGAAGTCCACGTAGGAGCGCCACTGGATCAGGTCCTCGGGCGGGTATCCGCCCACCACCTGCTCGGAAAAACAGCCGAGCGTCACACCCGCCTCCCCCATCTCCCGCGCCATGGCGAGCATGCGGTCCACATTCGAACGCACCGCCCCCACGGTCGGGTCGACGCTGGCCACGGCGATCCGGATGAGCCTCATGGCCGGAGCGGCTCGATCCAGTCCCGGGAGTCGGGGGAGACGCGGGAGAGATCGGCCTCGGGGTCGATCATGGGCTGCTTGCGGCGGCCGTTGAAGGAAATCGAGGTGATCACCCGGATCTGCACGTCGCCGAGCCCGCCCTGGCGCAGCTTCCCCGCGAGGTAGACGGCGAGCTGGCGCATCATCTCCGGGTCGTGCTCCATCATGCGGTGCTGCCGTTGGGTCACCGCGGCGTCCAGGTCGCTCAGGAGGAAGGACTCCCCCGACCGGGGATCCACGAACATGAAGCGGACGTCTCCGCGCTTGTCGCGGAGCTTCATGCGCCAGGAGAAGCGGTGCCCCTCCTCGGTCCAGTCCACGTTGCCGGGGTAGAGGAGGTGGCGGAAGGGTACGAGGAGCTGCACCGCGAGCCACGCCGCCAGGAGCGCCGTCACGATCCCCCGCCGCGCCGCCGCCGCCGATGCCGCCGGTGCCGTGCCGGGCTCCTGGCGCCGCTTGCGGCCGACCAGCCCCGCCCTGCGGGGCCAATCCGGAGCCAGGTACAGTCCCATAGCCGCGAGCATGAGCCAGGGAAAGATCCCGATCTCGAACAGACCCGAGTTGGTCAGGTGGAAGAGAACCGCCAGGACCAGCGCCGGGATGCGCGTCCGCCGCCAGAGCAGGGCCGGGATGACCAGCAGGTCGAAGAGCATCCCGCCCCAGGAGATGGCATAGGCGCCCCAGGCCTCCCGCAGGAACGGCAGCCGCAATCCGCCCTCCGTCCCCTCCCGGAGCCAGAGCCGCATGGGCTGGGCACGCAGGAGCCAGTCGGCGTTGATCTTGGCCAGCCCGCCGTAGAAATACGGGATCCCCAGCTGCACGCGCAGCAGCCAGAGGCACCAGGCGGGAACCGTGTCCGACCGCAGCTTCGGGCGCAGCAGGGCGTCGAGGGAGAAGGCCCGGTGCGCCGGGATGAAGATCATGAGGAATGCGACGAGGCAGATCAGGTAGAGATGGTTCTGGTACTGGGCCGTGTCCAGGAGGAGCACGTAGCTGTGGCCGAGAAAGAACACGGCGCACGCCGCGCGGTAGGCGAGCCCCAACCCGATGAGCAGGGCCGCAGCCGCCATGACCCAGAAGATCAGCTTCATGGTCCCTGGCTCTGCGCGCTCCACCCATCCGAAGCCCGGGTATTTGAACTGGAAGACCGGCGCCAGGTACGAGGTCTCCATCCATCCTTCCACGATGTACTGAAGGACGTGCCAGAGCATGAGAAAGCCGAAGAGCGCCCGGAACAGCGCGATCGAGGCCACGTCCACCGGCTCGAACAGCCGCTGGAGGAGAGTCGGGGCCGTGACGGGTGGGGCTGGACTCTTTGTCGTCGAGTTGCGCTTCATGAAATCGCCGCCATTGTACTCTGGCCGGTCGTGCTACCGTAAGGTCCCCATGCCCCCCCTGCCTCCCTCCACCGTCTACCTGATCGACGCCAGCCCGTACATCTTCCGCGCCTACTACTCTCTCCCCTCCTCGATCCGCGACTCGAACGGGATGCGGGTGGGCGCGGTCTACGGCTTCGCGAGCTTCCTGCTCAAGCTGATCGCGGACGAGAAGGTGACCCACCTCGGAGTCGCCTTCGACCGCAACCTGAACGGCAGCTTCAGGAATCGGTTCTATCCGCCGTACAAGGAGCAGCGCCAGGCTCCCCCGGCCGACCTGGTGGCGCAGATCGATCCCTGCGTGGAGGTGGCCTCGGCGCTCGGCGCCTTCACCTGCATCGATCCGGACTATGAAGCCGACGACCTGATCGCGACCCTGGCCGCCCCGCTCACCGCGGCAGGCCACGACGTGGTCGTCGTGACCTCGGACAAGGACCTCGCCCAGCTCGTGAGCGAGCAGGTCACCCTCTACGACTTCGGCAAGGGGGAGCGCTACACGCCCCGGGAGGTGCACGCGAAGTTCGGCGTCCGTCCCGACCAGATCACCGACCTCCTGGCGCTCGCGGGCGATCCCGTGGACAACATCCCCGGCGTGCAGGGGATCGGACGCAAGTCGGCCGCCGAGCTCCTCGAGCTCTACGGCCACGTGGAGGACCTCTACGAGAACCTGGACGGCGTGCGCTTCGCCAAGCTCCGGGCCGCGAAGAGCCTCTACTTCCGCCTGGCCGAGGGGCAGGACAACGCGCTCCTCTCCAAGGTCCTCGCCACCGTGGCCGCGGACGCCCCGGTCAAAGCCGATCTCGACGACCTCGCCTACCGGGGGGCCGAGCCCGAGCGCGTGGACGAGCTCTTCACCCGCCTGGGCTTCAAGGGGATCCGGGACCGCGTTCCGGAGCGGAAGAAAGGGTGACACGGAGCACCCGCCCCAGCCGGCGGATGCCCTCCTCGATGCGCTCCGGCGGGCTGTTCGCGAAGCTCAGGCGCAGGCAGTGGTTGGCATGCCCTCCCGGCCTGCTCGCGAACACGCCGCCCGGGCTGAACGCCACCTGCTCGGTCTCGACCGCGGTCCGCAGCAGCGCGGTGGCGTCCATCTCCCGCGGCAGCTCGACCCAGATGAACATGCCGCTCGACGGCCGGTTCCAGCGCACTCCGGCCGGGAAGTGCTCCTCCAGGGCGCTCAGCATGGCGTCGCGCCGGAGGCGGTACTCGGCCCGGATCTGCGCCAGGTGCCGCGGCATGCTGCCGGTCTCCAGGTAGGCCGAGATGGCGTGGAAGCTGAACGAGGGCGTATCGAGGTCCGCCGCATGCTTGAGCATGGACAGGCGCGGCGCCAGCTCCTCGGGGATGACCGCCCAGCCAGCGCGCAGCGCCGGCGCGAGGATCTTCGAGAACGAGCCCAGGTAGAAGACCCACTGGTCATCCAGGGCCCGCAGCGGCGGCTCCGGCTCGTCGCCGTAGTAGAGGAAGCCGTAGGCGTCGTCCTCCAGGATCGGCAACTCGTGCGTCCGGGCGAGATCCACCAGGCGGTGCCGCTTCTCCACGCTCAGGCTCACACCCAGAGGGTTGTGCCCCTCGGTGATCACGTAGAGCAGGCCGGGCCGGGCGCCGCGCGCGAGGAGAGTCTCCACCTGGTCCACGTCGATGCCGGTCTCCGGATCGGTCGAGACGGTCAGGACCTCCGCCTGCCGGCTCCGGACCGCCAATTGAATACCGTCGTAGATCGTCTCTTCGAGGACGACCGGGGCGCCCGGATCGACGAGCAGGCGGCAGAGCAGGTCCATGGCCTGCTGCGAGCCGGTGGTGACGAACACCTGCTCCGGCCGGATGCGGACGCCCCGCATCGCCATCAGCTCCACGATCTGCGCCTGGAGCGGCTGCAAGGGGGGCGAGTACTGGAGGCACCCGGAGTCGGTGGCGAGCAGGCGCGCGGCGGCCTCGGCCAGGGCGGCTCTCGGAAACAGGTCCGCGGCCGGCAGGCCCACGGCCAGGGAGAGGACCCCCGGCCGTGTGGCCAGCTCCATGACCTCGCGCAGGCCGGAGAGGCTCAGAACCTGCGCCCGACCGAGAGGAACGGCTCGCGGTAGCGGCGGGCGGAGATGCCCCAGACCCACTGGTTGTAGCCGACCTCCACGGTGGTGTTGCCGCTCCTTCCGAGGGGCGCGAGGAAGGAGACCCCGAGCCTGGCCATGCTCGCATCGTTGAAGTTCGTCGTGGCACCGCTGCCGAAACGGTCGTCGGGCTGGCGCGGGGATTCATTGCCCAGGCTGCGCACGAAGTACGCGCTGCCCTTGACCGCGGCATTCAGGAACGGCAGCGGATAGCCGATCTCGGCCGTGACCGGGACCTGGTCCGCCGGAGCGCCCACGCGCCAGGTGTAGCCCGTCTCGAAGTTCATCCAGCCGCGCCCTTCGCGGTAGGAGTGGCTGAGCAGGTAGCTCAGCGTGTAGTCCTCCTTGAGCAGCCCCCGCCATTCGGGGCTGACGCCGCGCCGCCGTCCCTGGGAGTCGAAGAGCGCGCGGTTGTAGGGGCCCTCCAGGTCGTAGAAGTAGGCGGTCCGCATCGTGGCGCCGATCGCCATGGGCCACTCTCCCTCGGCCAGGGCGTACTTCAAGCCGAACCACGCGTCCGACAGGCCCGTGTTCTGCTCCAGGTCGGCGTGCGGCCCCTCGAAGCCGTCGAGATAGGTGATCAGGAAGCGGGTCGACAGGCGCCGCAGCAGGCCGATCTCGCCGGAGAGATAGGCGTAGCGGAAGTCGTGGTAGCTGATCACGCCCTGGTTGTTGGCGTTGACGAACGTCTCTCCATCCGTGTTCCACGACGTGCTGGCTGTCTTGCGGCTGAAGCCGAGCTGGACATCCCCGTCTCCGGGAGTCGGCACCCAGGCCCCGCCGCAGAGCCCTGCCTCGGCAAACAGAACCACCCCGAGAATCGAAAGCAGGCCTACCTTCTTCATGACTTTCACCTCCAACTGAATTTCAAGGGCACTCAAACTCTAGATACCGGTCAGGACATTGTCAATCAGGCCAGTACTGCTGCCGTGAAGACGGTGCCCGAGGACCAGCGCCCTTTCCGCTATACTTCCCCGCTCGGGGGGCCGTTAGCTCAGTTGGTAGAGCAGCGGACTTTTAATCCGCGGGTCCAGAGTTCGAGTCTCTGACGGCCCACCACACCCCCGCAGACTTATTCCGCGAGCACGATCGCTTCTCGCTCGCCGAGATCCAGGTCATCGGTGACGAGCTCAAGTTGGCTTGAAGGGACCGCTTGGACGCGCAGCCAGGACGGAGGCCTGGAGAGCCACTCCTTCACAGGCTGAGGCGCCTTGCCGGAGGTCAATTCTCCGAGGACCGCCTCAGGGACGATGACCTGGCCATAGAAGCGAGGAAGAAGCTCCGTCTGGTCCAGGAGAATGAGGTAATGAAGCGGCCCGCTGTCTGCGACGACGATCATCGGCCGGACAGGAGCCCAAGGTCTCGATGAGCGGCGAGATCTTCCTCCAGATCCGCGTCCGTGTAGTGAAGGGGCACTCGGTGCTCCTTCAACAGCGCATGCACCTCGAACCGCGTCTCCAGACCGAGGAGACGCCTCACCTGCGCCTCGGTCAAGGCACCCGTCCGATAACCCTCCACGGCAATGGTTTCCAGAGCATGACGGGACACGTTGCCCCATTGCCCTGCGAGGGATTCAGAGATGTCTTCCGGCAGGCTGATCGTGACGTCCATGGCACACTCTACCCTATCAGAATCAGAGCCTATGAGGAGCATGTTTGGGGGGGACAATCCGGGGACAGTTGGGGGACAGTTGGGGGACAGTGTCCCTCAACTGTCCCCCGCAGAGACCAACGGCAGCGGCCCGGGAAACTCCCCCTAAGCCACTGCCGTTGAGAGGCTTAGGCTGTTGGTCCTACCGCTGTTCGAGCACGCGGCCTAGCCGGCCGGCAGTGAGGCGGGTCATGTCGGGGTGGTCGCGCAGCAGGGTCTCCTCGCGGCGCGGGCCGGTGGAGATCAGGGTGATCGGCGCTCCGACCTCCTGCTCCAGGAAATCGATGTAGTCCCTCGCCTCCCGCGGCAGGCCCTCGTCTTCCAGGATGCCCACGGTCGAGCGCTTCCAGCCCTTCATGGTGCGTAGGATCGGCTCGGCGTTCTCCAGGCTCCAGCGCTCGCACGGGAAGTCGCGCACCACCTCGCCGCGGATGCGGTAGCCGGTGCAGACCGGGATTTCGTCGAAGTCGTCGAGCACGTCGAGCTTGGTCAGGGCGATCAGGTCGATGCCGTTGAGCAGGCGGGCGTAGCGGGCCACGACCGTGTCCATCCAGCCGCAGCGGCGCGGCCGGCCGGTCACGGTGCCGTACTCGTTGCCCCGCTTGCGCAGGAATTCCGAAATATCGCCGGAGAGCTCGCTCGGGAAGGGACCGCCGCCCACCCGGGTCGTGTACGCCTTCAAGACCCCGATCGCGCCGTCGATGCGGCCCGGAGCCACGCCCGTGCCCGTGCACGCGCCGCCCGCGGTCGAATTGGAGCTGGTCACGAAGGGATAGGTGCCGTGGTCGACGTCGAGGAGCGTGCCCTGCGCGCCCTCGAAGAGCAGGCTCTTGCCGTCGGCGATCCAGCCGTTCAGGAGGTGCTCGGTGTCGCGCAGGAACGGCCGCAGGCTCTCCCCCCAGGTGCGGCAGAGCTCGGCGTACTCGGCCGGCTGCGGGACCGACTCGTTGCCGAGGCTGGAGAGCTCCGCCTGGATCTTGCCGAGCAGCAGCGTGAGCCGCTCTTCCAAGTCGGGAGCGAAGAGGTCGCACATGCGCAGGCCAAAGCGCGAGATCTTGCCCTCGTAGGCCGGACCGATGCCGCGCGAGGTGGTGCCGATCTTCCCTTCCCCGCGCGCGGTTTCCCGGGCCTGGTCGAGCGCGGCGTGGCAGGGCAGCAGCACCTGGGCGCGCTTGGCGACGAAAAGCCGCTCCTCGGAGCGCACCCCGGCCTCGTGCAGGCGGCCGAGCTCGGCCTGGAAGTGCTCCGGCGAGATGACCATGCCGTTGCCCATGACGCAGAGCATCCCCTCGTGCAGGATGCCCGACGGGATGAGCTGGAGCGAGAAGTGCCGGTCGCGGAACTTGACCGTGTGACCCGCGTTGTGGCCGCCCTGGTAGCGGACCACCGCGTCGAAGGCCGGGCAGAGGAGATCCACGATCTTCCCCTTGCCTTCGTCTCCCCACTGCATCCCGACAATGATTACGTTTGCCATGCGCGCGGGACAGTAGCAGAGGAACCGGGGAGGGGCAAGAAGTGCTAGCATTTGCCCGCCGTGACCACTTTCCTGGACGTTGCCAACATCCTGCTGCCGCTTCTCTACCTGGGGACGGCCATCAGCTACGGGTTCGTCTTCTTCGCGTCGCATCCGACGGCGAACCGGACCGCGACGCCGGCGCTGCGCGGGTCCCTGCTCCTCCACCTGGCCTACCTGGCGGCGCTCGCCATCCATCACCAGCAGTTCCCGGCCGCGACGGTTTCCCAGGCGCTGTCGATCGTGGCCTTTGCCGTGGCCGTGGTCTATGCCTATGTCGAATGGCACGGGCGCGAGCGTTCCACCGGCTTCTGGATGGTGGCGCTGGTCTTCTTCTTCCAGCTCCTGTCGTCGCTCCTGACCCGGCCGAACCCGCCGGACCGGGCGATCTTCCATGACAAGTTCTTCGCCGTCCACGTGTCGCTCGCCCTCCTCGGCTACGCGGCGTTCGTGCTGGCCTCGGCCTACGGCTTCCTCTTCCTCCAGCTCTACCGGGACCTGAAGGGCGGGCGCTTCTCCACCTTCTACGGCAAGCTGCCGCCCCTGGAGGTTCTGGAGCGGATGATGATCGGCGCCTTGTCCGTGGGCTTCGCCACCCTGACCGGCGCGGTGATCGTCGGCGCGGTCTGGGCCCAGCGCCTGGACCAGGCGAACTGGTTCAGGGATCCGAAGATCCTGATCACGCTCGCCACCTGGTTCCTCTACGCCCTGGCGCTCACCCTGCGCCGGCTGCGGCACTGGAAGGGACGGCAGACCGCCATCGCGAGCCTCGCGGGGCTGTGCGCGATCCTGTTCTCTCTCATGGCGGTCAACTTCTTCTTCACCGACTTCCACGGGTTCCTCTGATGGCCCTGCCCGAGATGCCTGAGCCTTCCGGCCGGCCGCGCCAGGAGCCGTCGCTCCTCCTGATCGGGACGGATTTCCGCTGCTCCCCCCTGGAGCTGCGCGAGAAGGTCGCGTACGGCGGGCACGAAGGCGAGGACCTGCTCGTCCACCTGCTCGCCCGGCCCGGCATCGCCGAGGCGTTCCTGCTCTCGACCTGCAACCGCACGGAGATCTACGTCCAGCCGCGGGACCCCGGCAACGACGACGAGGCCTACCGGGCCGCGCTGGAGCTGACCTTCCTGCGCCGCGTCCAGGAGATGGAGAAGCCCGGCCGGCTGTACGTGAAGCGCAACGACGAGGCGGCCCGCCACCTGCTCGGCGTGGCGAGCGGCCTGGAGTCGATGGTGCTCGGCGAGCCGGAGATCCTCGGCCAGATCAAGCAGCAGTCGGCCCTGGCGGAGACGGTCGGAGCGAGCGGGCCGGTGATCCGCCGCCTGCTCCGGAGCGCCGGCTCGGCGGGAGCTCGCTCCCGCCAGGAGACCGCGATCTCCTCCGGGGCCGTGTCCCTGGGCTATGCCATCGTCGAGCTGGCGCGGAACATCTTCAGCGGCATGGAGAACTGCCGCGTGCTGCTCATCGGCGCCGGCGAGATCGCCCGCTCCGTGGCCCGTCCGCTGGTGGAGCGCGGCGCCCGCGAGCTCAAGGTGGCGAACCGCGGCGCCGAGCGGGCGCGGCAGTTCCAGGAGGAGATCCCGCAGGCGCAGCTCCTCTCCTTCGATGCACGCCTGGCCGCGGTGCGCGAGGCCGAGGTGGTGGTGGCGTCGACCGGCGCCGAGGAGCCGGTGCTCACCCGCAAGCAGCTCAAGGAGGCCATGAAGGCCCGGCCCACGAGCCCGCTGCTGGTGGTGGACCTCGGCGTGCCGCGCAACGTCGAGCCCGCGGCGGGCAAGATCGAGAACCTGTTCCTCCACACGATCGACTCCCTGGAGCACCTGATCCAGCGCAATCTCAAGAAGCGCAAGGAGGAGGTGCCGCGGGTGCAGGAGATCATCGAGGAGGAGCTGACCCAGTTCCGCGCCTGGTACCGCAACCTGGAGGCCGAGCCGGTCGTGGCCCAGATCCAGAAGCAGGCGGAGCGGATCCGCCAGCAGGAGGTCGCGGCCGTGCTGTCGCGCTTCCCCGCCGAGACCCACGGCGACCTGGAGCGGCTGACGCGCTCGCTGGTGCGCAAGATCCTCCACCATCCCAGCGCCCATCTGCGCGGCCAGGGAGGCCAGAGCGAGGGCGCGGCCAGGCACGACCTGTCCCGCCTTCACCTGGTCCGGGAGCTGTTCCACCTGGACGAAGACCGCGAAGACAAGGACGAGAGCTGAATGCATCTTCGACTCGGCACCCGCCGGAGCGCCCTCGCCCTGGCGCAATCCGGCATGATGGCTCGAGCCTTGGAGCAGCGCCACCCGGGGCTCACCGTGGAGCTGGTCCCCATGATCACCACCGGCGACGTGGTCAAGGGGGACCTCGCCGAGGTCGGCGGCAAGGGGCTCTTTACCGAGGAGCTGGAGCGCGGCCTGCTCGACGGCTCGCTCGATCTCGCGGTCCACAGCATGAAGGACCTCCCCGTCGCCCTGCCCGAGGGCCTCGTCGTGGCTGCCCATCCGGAGCGGGCCGATCCCCGCGATGCGCTGGTGAGCGAAGCCGCCGTCGACATCGACGGTCTGCCCGCAGGCGCGGTCGTGCTGACCGGAGCGCTCCGCCGCCGCGCCCAGATCCTCCTCCGTCGGCCGGATCTCCGGGTCGAGCCGGTCCGCGGCAACGTGGACACCCGCCTGCGCAAGTGGCGGGAGCAGAGCGCCGGCGGCGTGATCCTCGCCTGCGCCGGCCTGGAGCGCCTGGGCCTGCGCGACCTGCCCCTGTATCCCGTTTCGCCGGAGGTCCTCCTGCCCGCGCCCTGCCAGGGCACGCTCGCGCTGGAGGTTCGCGCCGGAACGCAGGCCGAGGAGCTGGTCCGAGCCCTCGACCACCCCGCCACCGCCCGCGCCGCCCGCGCCGAGCGCCGCGTGGTCGCCGCCTTCGGAGGCGACTGCACCCTCCCCCTCGCCGCCTGGGCGCGGGAGGACGGCGACGGCCGGCTGCGGCTGACGGCGCTGCTCGCGACTCCGGACGGCTCGCTCGCCGCGCGGGGGGAGGCGGTGGGGGATGACCCTCTGCAGGTCGCCGAGGATTGCGTGGCGGCGATGCGGGCGGGTGGGGCGGATCGGGTTCTGGCTCGGCTGGGGAAATGAGACCTCACCCCCTGTCCCCCTCTCCCATCGCACACCCCCGGCCTTCGGCCGGCCCCCGGGAGAGGGGGAACGTTGCCGAACCGTCTTCAGTTTCACCTTGCCTCTACGACCTGCATGCGTTCCCCCTCTCCCGGTCGGGCGGGAGTGCGATGGGAGAGGGGGACAGGGGGTGAGGGGCCGCATCGTCGTCACCCGCGCCGAGCACCAGTCCGAAGGCCTCGCCGCCGCCTTCTCCGCCGCCGGCTTCCAGGTCGAGCTCCTCCCTCTTCTGGAGATCATCCCGCCGCTCGATCCGCGGCCTCTGGAGCGGGCCGCTTCCGAGCTGGCCCTCTACGAGTGGATCGTCTTCACTTCCGCGAACGCGGTCGAGGCCTTTCTCCCCCTGGCCGGCGGCGCTCTGCCTTCGCGGCTCCATGTCGCCGCCGTGGGGCCTGCCACGGCCGAGGCTCTGCGAGCATGGGCGGTCGAGCCGGATCTGACCGCCTCGAAGGCCGATGCCGAAGGGCTGCTCGCGGAGCTGGCTCCGCGGGTGGACCGCCGGCGGCGGGTCCTCCTCCCCCAGGCAGCCGATGCCCGGCCCACGCTTCAGGAAGGTCTGCTTGAGGCTGGCGCCGATCCGGTCGCGGTGGTGGCCTACGACAAGCGGCTGCCCGCGGACGCTCCCCGGCGCGCCGCCGGGTTGTTCTCGCAAGAGATCGGGTGGGTGACGTTCACCAGCCCGCGGATCGTGCGCGGCTTCGCGGAGCTGTTCGGAGCGGACTGGGAGCGGCGCCGCTCCGAGCTGCGGGCCGCTTCCATCGGACCCGTCACCACCGCGGAGCTGCAGCGCCAAGGGATCGAGCCCGCCGCCGAAGCGGCCACGCCGAGCGACCAGGGGCTGGTCGACGCCGTGACCGCCGTCCTCAATCGTCGATCGTGATCTTCCACGCCCCCCGGCCGTGGGTGAAGGCGAAGAGCGTCCGGGTGTGGTCCGGACCCTCGAGCACGGTCAGCCAGGACGTGATGACGTTTGCAAAGCCCGTGTTCTCCACCAGCCAGTTGGCTCCCCCGTCCTTCGAGAGGAAGACGCCCAGGTCCGTGGCGAGGTAGAGGAGCCGGCCGTCCTCCGGGTCCACGGCGATCGCGTTGACCGGCAGGTCCGGAAGGGAGCCCAGGCCCACTCCGTCGATCCCGGTCCAGGTCGCTCCCCCGTCCGTGCTCTTCCACACGTGGACTCCCCCGAAGCTCGAGTACGTGGCGTAGACGACGCCCGGGCCGTTGGGATCGAAAGCGACCGAGGAGACGAAACCCTTCCGGGGCTGCGACGATGCCCAGACCGTGTCCGCGGTCGAGGCCCGCGCCGTGGAGGACCGATAGACGAAGCCCTCGCTCGTGCCCACGAGCACCCGGTCGGAATCGGACGGCAGGACCGCGAAAGCGCTCGCGGAGCCGTTGAGCTGCGCGCTGGCCTTCGTCCAATTCTCCGCCGAGTCGTCCGTGCGCCACAAGTGGGCGCCGCCCGTCCAGAGCCGCTTCGGCTCCGTGGAGTCCAGGAGCAGCGGCGTGACGAAGAGGAATTGATCCTTCTGATCGATGCCGTTCATGGCGTAGTAGTAATTCTTCCAGCCGTCCGTGGACTTGCTGATCGTGAGCTGGGTGAGGCTGGCATAGAGGACGTCGGTGTCGTCCGGATTCACCGCGACATATCCGACATCGCCGGGGACGAGGACCTCCCAATCGTCCGGCTCCGGCGAGGTATGGCTCCCCCTCACCAGGCCGGTGTCCTGGGTGCCGCCGAAGTACGTGGCGCCGTCCGGGTAGGGCGCCCCGTGGTAGAACTGGGTCACCCCGTACCCGTTGTTCAGGTCCCCCCACTCGGACTGCCCGGCTCCCGGCGTGCACACGGCGGCAGGCGAGGTCACCGTCGGAGCGAGCGCATCCCGGGTCTGGAAGATCCCGCCGTCGTTGGCCACGAACAGCGTTTTGTTGGCGATGCCGTCGTACTGCGGATGGAAGACCAGGGCGTGCTGGTCGGCATGGACGTAGTCTTTCAGGCCGCCCCACCAGTACGACATCAGGCCCCAGCTCCTGCCCGCGTCGTCCGAGCGGAAGAGGTCGATGCCGCCGGCCCAGACGCGGTCCGGGTTCACGGGATCGACCGCGATCGTGTTGTCGTACCAGCCCTGGTTGACGAAGCCGGCGTACTGGCCGCTGCACTCGGTGAGCGCGAAGTAGGCGTTGGTGAGCAGGAGCCGGCTCAGCTTGTTGGGGTCCGTGTTGCGGACCTGCGCGGACCACGACCGGCCACCGTCGTCGGAGCGGAAGACGCCGAGGAGCCCCCAGAAGAAAGTACCGGGGACGTTGGTCGAGGCCAGGGCATAGACGACGTCCTGGTCCGACGGAGCGATGGCGAGGGTGGTGCGGCCCATGCCGGGCTCGGAGAGCACCTGCTCCCAGCCGCCGCGGCGCTCGGCCGCCTCGTTGCGCCAGACCGCGGAGGTCCCCTTGCGGGTGCCGCACGCGGCGAGCAGGGAATCGGACTTCCTGTCCGTGCGGAGAGCGAGATCGAGGCAGCCGCCGTAGACCTTGGGAAAGAGCACGCGCGACCAGGTCTGGCCGCCGTTCTTCGACCGCCAGACGCCGCTGCGCGTGGCCGCGTAGACCCGGCGCGGGTCGTGCCGGCTCACCACGAGGTCGTTGACGTAATGGAAGGCCGGGTTGTCCGTCGAGGCGAGCCGTTCCCAGGTGATGCCCCCGTCCCGGGTCTTGAAGATGCCGGCGCCGCGCGCCGCGTCCTCGTTGAAGAAGCCTTCGCCCGTGCCCGCATAAACAATGCGGCTGTCGCGCGGGTCCATAGCCAGGGAGCCGATCGCGAGGTTGGGCGCGAGGTCGTCCAGCGACGTCCACGACAGGCCGCCGTCGGTGGTCTTCCAGACGCCGCCCGCGACGCCGCCCGCGTAGAGGGTGCCCGGGGACTTCGGATCGACGATCAGGGCGCGGGTGCGTCCGCCGACGTTGCCCGGCCCGAGGGGTGACCAGGCGCCGAGCTTCTCGTCCGCCGTGGCATAGGAGATCCCGCGCTGGGCCAGCTCCTCCCGCGACGGCAGGAAGTCCCGGATGCGCAGCGAGTGCCCGCGCATGACCCGCATGCGCCGCATGGCCTCGAAGTAGCGGTCCACGGGGATGGCGTGCTCCCCCACCGGCGCGCGCTTGAGGCGGAAGAAGTCGTCACGGCCTTGCGGGTCGTCCTTGCGGACTGGCCGTTTCGGGGGTTGGGCGGCCGCGACGGTCGCCAGCGCCAGACCGAGGAGAAGAAGACCGGACCGGATCGGCACGCTTGCTCGAACGGACATCGAAGACCTCCCGGGGATGGTCCGAGCAATTTATCATGGACCCGGAGAGAGCTGAAGAATGAGAGAGCGATTCGGAAACTGGGGAGCCGGGCTGTCGGACGCGGACTTCGCTTGCGCGCTGGCTGCAGCCGGGGTGCTCCGGGATTGGAAACCCCGGCGGGGGAGCGTCGAAGTGACGGTCGATCTCCTTGCATCGCTCATCTGGAACCGTGTGTCACCCGAGGGAATCCTTCCCTGGCGTCTTCCGCCCCTTCCGCCGCACCTCGACGCCGGCAATCTGTCGCAAGCCTGGCGCACCTTCCGGGATTCCGTCGGCCCGGGAAGATTTCGGATCGAGGTCAACACGAGCCCGGACACCTGGGTCCTGGCGCAGCTCTCCCGGCCGGAGGTGGGCGCCGCCTCTGTGGGGAGCCGGAGCCAGACGCAGGGGCCGGGGAAGCGGTCACGAGAGGAGGCCTACAGCGTCGGCGGCGGCCGCGGCCGCGGCCAGAAGAAGAGGAAGGGGAAGGGGAAACCGAGGCCCAACCTCAGCGGCGGCGACGGCGACGGCGACCCCGGCAACGGCAGCGGAGGCGGCCCCGGCGACGACGGCTACCGGTCCGCCCACAGCTACGGAACAGAGGTCGCAGAGAGCACCCGGAGCCGCCGCTGGCAGGATGCGAAGTCCACCTTCGAGCGCCTGTGGACCCGGATGAGAGGCAGGTCCCTCGGCGGGGAAGAGACCCGGGAAGCGGCCCGCGAGGCGTTCGAGCGCGTCATGGAAGAGCGTCGGGAACAGGCGCCCCCGCGCTGGCTCCAGGCGCGGCTGCGGAGCGGCTCGCGCGACGTGAAGACGATGCTGCGCGTTGGCAGGTCGTACGAGGCGGTCATCCGCATCGGTCAGGCCGACCGCCAATGGGTCGCGGTCGAGCAGCACTTCCCCACCCCCGAGGAGCCGCCCGAGCCCCAAGGACATCGCCTGACCGTGATCTTCTGGGAGCCGCGGGTCTGCCCCAAGCCGCAGGTCCAGCCTCTCCTCCTGCCTCCGGAGGGGAACACCGCGGAGGTCGCATTCCCGTTCGAGATCCCGGCCGGGCTGAAGAAGATCGCGGCCCGCGTCACCGTGCTCCACGCCAACCGCGTTCTCCAGACCGGCCTGCTCCGCGCCCCGGTCGGAAGCGACGGTCCGTGGACCTTCAACCTCGATGCCACTCCGCGCACCCGTCTCGAAGGGCTGTCGGCGCGCCGCGAGTTCGACGTGGCGCTGGTGCTCAATCATGACGACGAGGGGACGGCGCGGGCGACGGTGGCGGAGGGCGGGCAGGCGGTGGTCATCGATCTCGACGACGGCCCTCTCGATGCGCTGACCGACTTCCTGAGGAAACAGATCTCCAAGATCGCCAAGGCACCGGAAAGGTACGAGACGCTTGCGAGCCCCGGCACCCTGGAGCTGCTCCGGACCCTGGCGCAAAAGGGGGGCGCGCTCCATGAAGACCTCTGCAATCACACGGGCCTGTCGGTCCTGGCCGAGGCGAAGAGCATCCAGGTGACGTCGGCCAAACTGGGATCGTTCCTGCCCGTGGAGCTGCTCTACCGCTACGAGCCGCCGGACGATACCGCAGAGCTCTGCCCGAATGCCGCCATGGCCTTGCGGGCCGGGGAGTGTCCCGGCGGTTGCCCTGCCGACAAGAGGCAGCACGTCTGCCCTCTCGGATTCTGGGGACTGAGCCGGATCATCGAACGCCATACCCACACAGCGAGCAACCAGGCCAAGGACAAAGGGGGAGACTTTCTCCTGCAGCCGGAGCCGGTCCGGTTGCGCAGCTCCCTCGCTCTCTCGAGCCGATCTCTGCTTGCCGCGAGCGACAAGGCCTCCGAGGTGAAAAAGGAAGCCGTCGACGAGCTCCTTCAGGCACTCGGCAGGCGAGGCACGGCAGCGCGGGCGAATTCGTGGAGCGAATGGATCGAGCACGTGGAATCCGATCGGCCGAGCCTTCTCGTCCTGCTCCCCCATCACGTGGAGGACGACGGCGAGGAGATCCTGGAGATCGGCGAAGGCGCTGGCCTGAAGTCATCGCTGATCCGGCCCGAGCATGTCCGCTCCAAGTACGGTCCCTATCCCATCCTCCTGTTGCTGGGCTGCGAGACGAACCTGGCGCGGATCGCGTTCGACAACTTCGCGACCCGGTTCCGGGACAAGAAAGCCGCGGTCGTGGTGAGCACCATCGCCACCATCCTCGGCCGCCACGCCTCCCCGGCTGCCGCGAAGCTCGTGGAGCTGCTGGACGAGGAGGCCCGCGAAGAGGACAGCACCTTCGGCGAAGTCATGGTGCGCCTCCGCCGCAAGCTGCTGGAAACCGGCAGCCCCATGGCCCTGGGCCTCACCGCCTACGGCGATGCCGACTGGATCCTGACGAGGAAGGAGTAGTGCTCTGTCACGTCTGAATTGCCGGATCGCCAATACCGTGAGTGCGGCGGGCTTTCCCTGGGACCGCTGGCGTCTCGCCGGCATCCTCAAGACATTGGGCCGAAGGCCCGACCTTTCTTGCGGGGGCGGCGACAATTGCCGGCGTTCCGCCAATTCCTCCGGACATGCCGGCGGGACGCCAGCGCTCCCAGGGAAAGCGCGATCTGCCAGTTCTCTGCTGACAACGGAGTAATCCATGCTCTCCATCGACATGCTCCCCGCCCGCTACGGCGACTGCCTGTGGATCGAGTACGGCGATCCCGGCCAGCCCCGCCGCATCCTCGTGGACTGCGGCCTGAGAACCGGCTACCACGCGGTCGCCAAGCGCCTGCGCGATCAGCCGGACGTCGCCTTCGATCTGTTCGTGATGACTCACATCGACGCCGACCACATCGCGGGCGCCATCCCCCTTCTCCAGGAATTCGGACCGGAGCGCTTCGCAGAGGTCTGGTTCAACGGGCGCGACCACCTGCCCCTGCCCGCGGACGTGCTCGGCGTCCTTCAAGGACAGATCTTCCTGGAGCTGCTCGTGGACAGGGGGTTCGCCTGGAACCGGCGATGGGAGGGAAAGGCGGTCGTGGTGCCCGACGACGGACCGCTGCCTGTGATCGAGCTCCCGGACGGCATGAAGCTCACCCTTCTCTCTCCCACCCGCGAGCGCCTCGCCGATCTGAGAACGGTCTGGGACGAGGAGCTGGAGCGTCTGGAACTCGAGCCGGGCACCGCCCTCGACCGGCTGGACGACCGCGCCGACCTCCAGCCCGACGCCCTCGGACCCGCGAGGATCGACGTGGAGGCCCTCGCCAAAACGCCCTACAAGCCCGACACCGGCGAGGCGAACGGCAGCAGCATCGCTCTCCTGGCCGAGCACGATGGCAAGGCCCTCCTCCTGACCGGCGACGCCTTCGCCCCCCTCCTGGAGCAGACGGTCGGCCGCCTGCTCCGGGAGCGCGGCCAGGAGCGCCTGCGGCTCGACGCCTTCAAAGTCTCCCACCACGGCGGCCGGGGCAACACCAGCCCGGGTCTCCTCGACCTCGTCCGCTGCGAGCGCTTCCTCTTCTCCACGAACGGCAGCCGCTACCACCACCCCCACCCGGAGACCATCGCCCGCATCCTCAAGTCCAAGCGCGACATGAGCCTCTTCTTCAACTACCGGAGCGACGAGAACGAGGTGTGGGACGACCGCGATCTTCAGGACGACTGGAGATACGAGGTCCACTACCCCAGGCCGGGCGCCGAAGGCTGCAAGCTGAGTCTTTGACGCCCGCGTCGCGGCCGGAACCGCCCGTTGCAGGCCCGGAATCGTCCCCTACGCGACCTGAATGACTTCGGACGCGACCTGAATGATTCCGGTCGCGGTCGAAATGGCTTCGGATGCGGTCGAAATCGTTCCGGGCGCGATCGAAACGCTTCCGATCGCGGTCGAAATGACCTGGCTCGCGACCCGAATCATTCCGCACGCGGTCGAAACGACTTCGGACACGACCTGAAAGACTCCGATCGCGGTCGGAATGATCTTGACCGCGGCCGAAATCATTTCCGCCGCGGTGAGGATGATTCCGATCGCGGCCGAAATGACTTGGCTCGCGATCCGGACGATTCCCATCACGGTCGCAACGATTCCGGTCGCGACCTGAATGACTTCGGTCGCGGTCGGAATGATTCCGGTCGCGAGCAAAATGACTTTGGACGCGTCCGAAATCATTTCCGGCGCGATCCGAATGATTCCGGACGCTGTCGAAATGATTCCGGTCGCGGTCGGCGCCATTTTGGCGCGGCCAAAATGATTCCGGGCGCGGCGGAAAGTGTCCGAATCGCGTCTCCCACCGTTTTGCCGCATCCTGACGTAGACTGCGTCCCATGCCAACCCACTCAGGGAAGGACGGCTGCGACTACGACTTCGTGGTGGTCGGCTCCGGCTTCGGCGGCAGTGTCTCGGCGCTGCGGCTGTCGGAGAAGGGCTACCGCGTGCTGGTCGTCGAGGTCGGCAGGCGCTGGCGGACGGAGGACTTTCCCCGCACCAGTTGGAGCCTGCGCAAGTTCCTCTGGATGCCGGCGCTCTTCTGCTACGGCATCCAGCGCCTGACGCTGCTCCGCGACGTGCTGGTGCTCTCGGGCGCGGGGGTCGGCGGCGGCTCGCTGGTCTACGCCAACACCCACCTGGTGCCCAAGGACGAGGCCTTCCGCCGCGGCACCTGGCCCGCGGGCATCGACTGGAAGGAGCGCTTGGCGCCGCACTACGAGACGGCCAAGCGGATGCTCGGGGTCGTGCCCAACTCGTACTACTCGCCGGGCGACCGCGAGCTCCTCCAGTTCGCCCGCCACCTGGGCAAGGAGCACACCTTCGAGCCCACGAACGTGGGCGTGCTCTTCGGTGACACGCCCGGTGAGCGGATGCCCGATCCCTACTTCGGCGGCGAAGGGCCGGAGCGCGCCACCTGCACCTACTGCGGCGGCTGCATGGTCGGCTGCCGGCACAATGCCAAGAACACCCTGGACAAGAACTATCTCTGGTTCGCCGAGAAGCTCGGCGCCGAGACCCTCCCCGAGACCCGGGTGACCGACGTCCGCCCCGAGGACGACGGCTATCGGGTCGCGACCGAGAGCTCGACCCGCAAGCTCTTCAGGAAACGCCGCACGATCCGGGCGCGCGGCGTGGTGTTCGCGGCCGGCGCGCTGGGCACGGTGAACCTCCTGCTCCAATGCCGCGAGCGCGGATCGCTGCCCCACCTCTCTCCCGCTTTGGGGAGCTACGTGCGCACCAACAGCGAGATCATCTGCGGCGTCACGGCCCGGCACGACCGGGTGGACTACTCCCGCGGCATCGCCATCGCCGCCGGCTTCCATCCCGATCCGGACACCTACGTCGAGACGGTGCGCTACTCCGCCGGGTCGGATGCCATGAGCGGTCTGGCCACGCTGCTGACGGACGAGGGCACCCGCCTGACGCGCCCGATCAAGTGGCTCGCCGCCTGCGCGCGCCACCCGCTGGACTTCGTGCGCAGCCTGAACCCCATGGGCTGGGCGAAGCGCTCGACGATCATCCTGGTGATGCAGAACCTGGACAACTCGCTCCGCCTGGTGCGGGAGCGCCGCTGGTGGTGGCCGTTCCGCAAGAGCCTGACCAGCCGCCGCGATCCGGGCCAGCCGGGAATCCCGAGCTATCTCCCGGTGGCGAACCAGGCCGCCCGCTACATGGCCGAGCGCATCGACGGCTTCCCGTCGAGCGCCATCAACGAGGTGCTCTTGAACGTCCCCACGACCGCCCACATCCTCGGAGGGGCCCACATGGGCTCCACGCCCGAGGAGGGAGTCATCGACGCCGAAAGCCGGGTCTACGGGTATCAGAACCTCTACGTGGTGGACGGCGCCATGGTCCCGAGCAACCTGGGGGTGAACCCGAGCCTGACGATCACGGCCATGGCCGAGCATGCCATGAGCCATGTGCCTTTGAAGGAGCCCGAGTGGGGGCTGCGGCCGCTGCCAGCGCAGGCTCGGGCGGCGGCGGTCTAAGGACCTCAAGGACACCAAGGACCTCAAGGACGACAAGCAGGAGAGCTTGTCCTTGGTGTCCTTGAGGTCCTTGAGGTCCTTTCCGGCCCCCCTCCCGGCCTTTCCCCCCGCCCGCCGCCGCGATATGCTCCCCGGGTTCCTATCTTTCGCGACGAGAGGTGCCGTTGACATGAAGATTCCATCCCTGATCCTCAAGCAGATGTACACGCTGGGCAGCCTGGAGAACGTCGAGGACGGCGTCCGGTTCAGCCTCAAGAACCGGCTGAGCAACGCCACCGTGACCCAGCTCAGGGAGGTCCGTATCGACGGGCGCGCCGTCCCCCTCGAGCGGCTCACGCTGGAGCTCAACGGCGACAGCGTCGCCGGCACCGCGGTCAACCCAGGCAATGCCGTCGCCTTCCCCCTGGCGCGCGTGGTCCACATCCACGCCCAGGGCGATCAGCTCGACAAGGGGCAGCACGAGATCTCCCTCGCCTTCGACACCGAGCCCTTCGGCGCCCTCTCGTTCAAGGTCAAGGATGCCATCGCCGAGCGCGTCAAGCGCACCTCCGTGCCGGCGGACAAGGACAACAATGCCAGCCCGGAGATCATCCGCGCCCGCCAGAAGTTCGTCGAGGAATTCTCGGGCCACAAGCTCCAGCACATCGACAAGTTCTCATTCGACCCGGCCGTCACCCGGGGGAACATCGAGAACTTCACCGGCGTCGCCCAGGTGCCCATCGGCTTTGCCGGCCCCTTGAAGGTCAACGGCGAGCATGCGCAGGGCGAGTTCATCATTCCGCTCGCCACCGCCGAGGGCACCCTCGTCGCCTCCTACAACCGCGGCATGAAGGTGCTCAACCTGTCGGGCGGCGTCACCTGCACGGTGGTCGGCGACAGCATGCAGCGCGCGCCGGTGTTCGTGTTCGGCGACGCCCGCGACGCCCGCGATTTCGTGCAGTGGGTGGATGCGAACATCGGCCAGATCCGCGAGGAGGCCGAGGGCACCTCCAGCGTGGCCAAGCTGACCTACATCGACCGCTATCTCTCGAACAAGTTCGTGTTTCTGCGCTTCAACTACACGACCGGCGACGCCGCGGGCCAGAACATGGTCGGCCGCGCCACCTTCGCTGCCTGCTCGTGGATCCTGGAGAACCACGACCGGATCCGCCATTTCTACCTGGAGTCGAACTTCGCGACCGATAAGAAATCGTCCCAGATCAACGTCATGCGCACCCGCGGCAAGCGCGTCACGGCCGAGGCGACCATCCCGCGCGACGTCCTGATCCAGCACATGCGGGTCGATCCCGAGACGGTCAACTACCACGCCGGCATCGCCAACGTCGGCGCCTTCATCTCGGGCGCGAACAACAACGGGTGCCACTCGCCCAACGGCATTACGGCCATGTTCATCGCCACCGGCCAGGACGTGGCCAACGTGGCGGAGTCCTCGGCGGGCATCGTCTACACCGAGCTGACCCCGGAGAGGGACCTCTACATCTCGATCACCATCCCGTCGCTGATCGTGGCCACCCACGGCGGCGGCACGGGCCTGGCGACCCAGCGCGAGTGCCTGGAGATCCTGGGCTGTGCCGGCAAGGGCAAGGTCAAGAAATTCGCCGAGATCGTGGCGGGCGTGGTGCTGGCGGGCGAGATCTCCCTCGCCTCGGCCATCTCGTCGCTCGACTGGGTGTCGAGCCACGAGCAGTACGGGCGCAACCGGTAGGGGCATGCCGGCTTCGGTCTCCGCTCTCCGGCGCGGGATCGGCTCCTGGTGGAGACGGTTCCGGAGTCCCGTGCCGGAGGCGACGGAGCCGCCGGAGGACACTGCCAGCTACCGCGACCTGGTCGAGAACAGCCTCGGCCTGATCTGCACGCACGACCTCTCGGGCCGGGTCCTGAGCATCAACCCGGCCGGAGCGGGCCTCTTCGGGTTCTCCCCGGACCAGGTCGTCGGCAGGAGCCTGCGCGAGGCGCTCTCCCCTGCGGTCCAACCCCTGTTCGACGAGTACCTCTCCCGCCTGCGGGACCTGACGACGGACAGCGGCTACATGCGCGTGCGGGTCCCCGGCGGCGAGGAGCGGGTCCTCTACTATCGGAACCGTCTCTGCCAGCGGCCGGGCCGGGAGCCCTACGTGCTCGGGCACGCCCAGGACATGACGGAGCAGTTCCGCGCCGAGCGCGCGGAAAAGGAGCTCGCCAACCAGCTGCGCGAGAGCCACGCGCGCTACCGCTCGCTCTTCGAGGAAGCGCCGGTGGGGATCTACCGCACCACGCCCGGCGGGCAGATCCTGCTGGTGAACCCCGCCCTCCTGCGCATGCTCGGGTACGAATCCGCGGACGCGCTGCAGGCGCGGAACCTGGAGAGCGAAGGGACCGACGCCTCCTACGACCGCGGGCTGTTCCGGGAGCTGGTGGAGAGGGAGGAGGGGATTCGGGGGCTGGAGTCCCAGTGGCGCCGGCGGGACGGCTCGATGATCTGGGTGCGCGAGCACGCCAAGGCGGTGCGCGGGGAGGACGGCGCGGTGCTCTACTACGAGGGCACGGTCGAGGACATCAGCGGTCCGAAGCGGGCGCAGGAGGAGCTGCTCGCGAGCCATGCCCGCCGCGCCGCGATCGTCGAGGCGGCGCTCGACGGCGTCCTCACGCTGGACGCCGCGGGGCGGATCTTCGAGTTCAACCCGGCGGCCGAGCGGGTCCTCGGCTGGCCTCCCGAAGAGGCGCTGGGCCGCAACGTGCTCGACCTCCTCGACCTCCCCGGCTTCTGCCCCTCGACGCACGGCGAGCTCGAGAGCTATCTCGCCTCCGGCGCGGGAGTCGCGCTGGGCCGGCGCATCGAGACCCAGGGCCGGCGCGCGGACGGCACGGTCTTCCCTCTCGAGCTGGCTCTCACCCGCCTGCCGGGGAACAATCCCGCCACGTTCACCGCGTTCCTCCGCGATCTCTCGGAGCGCCACGAGATCGAGCGCCTGAAGGCGCAGTTCGTCGCCACGGTCAGCCACGAGCTGCGCACGCCCCTGACCTCGCTGCGCGGCGCGCTCGGCCTCCTCGCCGGCGGCGTGCTCGGCGACCTCCCGCCCGAGGCCCGCAGCGCGGTGGAGATCGCCCAGCGCAGCATCCTGCGGCTGGTCAGCCTGGTCAACGACATCCTGGACATCGAGCGCCTGGAGCACGGCCGGCTGTCGCTGCAGCTGGCCTCGCACTCGCTCGCGACGCTCCTCGCCCGCTCCGTCGAGGAGGTCAGCCCGATCGCGCGGGAGGCCGGGATCGCCCTCGACGCCGGCCATCCGCAAGGGGTGGTCGTGGGGGACGGAGACCGGCTGGTGCAGGTGATCGTGAACCTGCTCTCGAACGCGCTCAAGTTCTCGCCCCGGGGGAGCGCGGTTCGCCTGCGGGCCTGGGAGACGCCGGACGGGGTGGAGGTGCAGGTGGAGGATCAGGGACGCGGCGTGCCGCCGAGCCAGCGGGAGGTGATCTTCGACCGCTTCCGGCAGGTCGAGATCGCCGACTCCGCCGGCCAGCGCGGCGCCGGCCTGGGGCTCGCGATCGCCAGGTCGATCGTGGAGATGCACGGCGGCAGGATTGGCGTCGAGAGCGAGCCCGGCAAGGGCAGCACCTTCTGGTTCCGGATTCCCCGGGGTCCCGACAGCCATGCGATGTAGACTCTGAGACGGTGATGCAGGCAGAGCCCAGACCGGCGGTGCCCGGCACCGAGACGCCCGATCCCCCGGAAGAGGGGATCCCGGCGCTCCCCGTCCCCGTCGCGTTGCCCGCTCCCCCGCCGGCCCTCCCGTCCGAAGCCCCGAACATGCTCGCCGGCTTCGAGATCATGCCGGACACGCCGCCGCAGGGGCTCTTCCGGCGCCTGATCACGGTCCACCGCCATCTTTTCGCCCTGCTCTTCGGCGGCATCGTCTCGCACACCCGCCGCGGGCTGCAAGAGGGCCGCGGCCGGGGCTTCCGCCTGTTCTTCCTGCTCGAGCGGCTGATCGCCTGGCTCGCGTGGCCGTTCCTCGAGCGCACCCTGCGCGAGCAGCCCTTCCCGGTGCAGCTCCGCCGCCGCCTGGAGATGCTGGGGCCGACCTACATCAAGCTCGGCCAGGTGCTCGCCCTGCGCCAGGACATCCTGCCCGCGCCGATCACCGAGGAGCTCAAGAACCTCCTCGACCGCCTGCCGGTCGTCCCCTTCGACCGCTACCTGAAGCTCATCGAGGCGGACCTGGGCCGGCCGGTGTCGGAGATGTACTCGTGGATCGATCCGGTGCCGATCGGCTCGGCCTCGATCGCGCAGATCCACCGCGCCACGACGCTCGAAGGAGACTCGGTCATCTTGAAGGTGGTCAAGCCGGGCATCCGCGAGACGCTGAACCGGGACGCGATCCTGCTCCGCTTCCTGGGCGTGGCGCTGCAGGTCTTCCTGTCGCAGTACCGGCCCAAGCAGGTCATCGCCGAGTTCGTGGAGTACACCCGCCGCGAGGTGGACCTGCGGCGCGAGGCGGACAACGCCGAGACGTTCTCCGCCAACTTCCACGATCTCAAAGGAGTGATCTTCCCGCGCATCTACCGCCAGTACAGCGGTCGCGGGGTGCTCACCATGGAGTTCCTGGCGGGCTACAAGCCGAGCGCGCCCGAGGCCCAGGCCCTCACCGAGGAGGAGCGCGATCGGCTGGTCGACCTGGGCGCCGCGAGCATCATCCGCATGCTCTTCCAGGACGGCTTCTTCCACGCCGACCTGCACCCCGGAAACCTCCTGGTCCTGCCCGGTCCGCAGCTCGGGTTCATCGACCTCGGCATGGTCGGGCGCTTCACCGAGGAGCTGCGGCGCACCATGCTCTACTACTACTACACGCTGGTGATGGGGGACGCCGAGGGCGCGGCGCGCTACCTCGCGCAGATCGCGCAGCCCGGCCCGGGAGCCGATCCGGACGGCTTCAAGCGCGAGGTCACGGAGATCCTCCACCGCTGGAACCGCAGCTCGAGCTTCCGCGATTTCTCGCTCGCCCAGCTCATCATGCGCTCGGTCAACCTGGGCGCGACGCACCGCATGTTCTTCCCCGTCGAGATGGTCCTCATGGTCAAGGCCCTGGTGACGTTCGAAGGGGTCGGCCAGATCCTCAAGCCCGGCCTCGACGTGGCTGCCGTGTCGCAGGCCCATGCCCATGCCATCTTCAAGCGGCAGTTCAGCCCGCAGCACCTCTTCCAGCAGTTCCTGCGCGGCGTGCCCGAGGTGCTGGAGGCGGTCTCGAAGTCGCCGATGCTGATCCTGGAGGGGCTGCGTCTCCTGGAGCAGGCCACCCGGCGTCCCGAGAACCCGTTCCGCGGTTTGCGGGGAACCCTCTTCGGCGGCTTCTGCATCGTGGCGGGCGCGGTCCTCGCCGGCGCCCACGGGCCGTGGCCGATCTGGGTGGCGCTTTTTCTGATCGGCACGGCCGTGGCTCTGCACCGGGGGACCTGAACCTCACCCCCTGTCCCCATACGCGCTAACTTAACGAGCATTGAGCGAGTTGGAGAGATTCCTGAACAGCTCGAGGGGCTTGTTTGCTTCTGGCTCGTGGAGAGTCCAAGAAGTGACGGGTCAACTCAGAGGCC
>Ga0068862_100000408_pt1 | contig 46486 bp, 39 predicted proteins | sample KBSSwiS52_FD_66598 | JGI IMG/M metagenome (GOLD analysis project Ga0068862, IMG submission 66598) | Switchgrass rhizosphere microbial communities from Kellogg Biological Station, Michigan, USA - KBS Switchgrass S5-2 | ecosystem: Host-associated > Plants > Roots > Rhizosphere > Soil ...
CGTTCGGATCGTTCGGATCGTTCGGATCGTTCGGATCGTTCGGAACGCTCGAACGATCCCGAACGTCCGAACGCCTCAGAACAGATACTTCGCCGCGAATTGCACCTGTCGCGCGGACCCCGAATCGCCCGTCGGGAAGCGTGTGTTCGTGATGGTGCCAAAACTCGTGCTCGGCACGGTCAGGATGCGAACAGGCTGTCCGAGATTGGCCGTGTTGAACAAGTTGAACACTTCAATCCGCAGCTGCACGCGCCGCGTGCCGCCGATTGGCGTGTTCTTGGTGATCGAGAGATCCACGTTGCGGAACCCCGGGCCATACAAGGCGTTTCTTGGCAGATTGCCGAAGTGGAAGGTGCCATCCGCCGATACCGGTATCGCAAAGACGGAGGATCCCGTGCACGACCCGGCGATTCGCGGATCGCAGGCACTGTTGGGGAACCATTGATTCCGGTCGCCGATGACATCCAGCGTTCCGATCAGGTCCGGCCGCAGCGTGTTGACCACGCCATTGAACGTGGTGACGTTGGTGACGATGTTCACTGGATTTCCGGTCTGGGCCTGAACGATCCCGCCGATCTGCCAACCTTCCGCGAGTGCATTTCCGGTGAACGGAAGTTGATAAATCGTGTTGATCACGAAACGGTGGCGGGCATCGTAGTCCGACGGCGCGAGGTCGGCCAGGATGTCGAAGCTGTTCTGGATCCTGATGACGTTTTCGCTGAGCGAATTGGTGTCGGTCGACTTCGACAGCGTGTACGACGCGTCGAACTGAAGGCCACGCGAGAGGCGCTGGGTGGCGCTGACCCAGAGACCTTTGTAGTGCGATTCGCCAAGCGAAACGGTTTCAGTGATGTTGCCGAGGGACGTCCCTGGGAGAATCGAGCTCGACGCGGCCACGATCGGGAACGGACGTACACCGTTGACGAACTGATTGAGATTCCGCGGCACGCGAAGGTCGGTCCCCTTGGAGCCGAAGTAACCGACCATGGCGCTCGTCGACGCGAAGATCTGCCGTTCGACGTTCACGTTCCACGTCTGCATATGGGCGCCGTGGAAATCGGGGCTGATCGACGCCGGCGCGAGACCACCCGCGAGCGCCGTCGCTTGCGCGTTGTCCAGGCGGATGTTGCCGGTGAAGGTGAGTGGCGTCGCCAGCGGCGGGTTTGCCGCTAAAGGCGTCACGGCATTGGTGACCGGCTGATCGACGGTTCGGGCGTACGCCGCGCGTATGGCGGTTCGTCCGTCTTTGGTCGGATCCCAGATGATGCCGAGACGCGGCGACAGGTCGTTGCTGTTGTCGTACACCTTCGGCCGCGAACTCGATCCGACGCGCACCAGCGTCCCGGTCGCCGCATCGAAGACCACCAGTCGATCTTGCGTATCCTTCGGCGCCTGATTTGAGTCGAGGCGGACGCCGAGATCCAGCGTCACGTTCTGCCCAAGCTTGTACGAATCGCTCACAAACAATCCATACGCGCGCACGCGAATGTCGCTGGCGCGGTCGCCCAGCGTCACGGTGAAGTTGTTGCCGGTGCCGGCCTGGAATGCGGCGACGCTCGGGAAGTCGAACCTGCCCGTGTCGCTCGTGAAGTTGACGTTCCGGAAACGCCGCAGCTCGCCGCCGAACCGGATGTTGTGGCGGGCCGCCGAGAGCGTTGCCGTATCCGAGACCACGAACGTCGTGTCGGTGCGCCCCTGCGGGAAATTCTGCGGGCCGCCGAAGTTCAGCGCCGGTCCGTTGATGGTGATTTGCGGCAGGCCAATGGGCGCATTCACGCCAGTCCTGATGCCGAGATCCGCCGGGTTCGCCTTCATGTTCGGGTCGAAGGTGATGTTGATCCGGTTGAACCCGAACCGCGCTTCGTTGACGAGACGCTGGCTGAAGACGTGCGTTTCGTTCACCGTGCCGATTTGACGATGTGAATGGCGCGTGTCGCCGAAGCCCGGAATCGTGTTGAGCTGCAGCGTAGGTTCGCCGCGAAGATCACGCTGAAACGCGTAGTACCCATGCACGACGTCGTTGATGCCGACGTTGTGGCTCACGTCGCCGGTCCACTGGTCGATGTTCACCGGCGCCGTCGCCGACCCAATGAAGCGCGGCGCGCCATTGACCGTCGCGTTGGATTCGGGAATGAACTGGAGAAGCTGCCTGGAGATCGGGTCCGTGACAGCGGCCCGCTCGGCGGCGCTCAACACGCCGCTGTTGAGATCGATTCCCTGTCGCTGCCGCAAGCCCTCATAGGTGACGAAGAAGAACGTCTGGTTGCGCACGATGGGTCCACCGAGTGCCGCGCCGAACTGGTTGCGGTTGAACGGTGATTTCCTCGCCGGTGGTGTGTTGAACGCATTGCGGGAATCGAACCGGTCGTTGCGATAGAACTCGAACGCTTCGCCGGAGAACTGGTTCGTGCCAGAGCGCGTGGCGATGTTGACGATCGCGCCGGAGTTGCGTCCGTATTCGGCGGCAAACGTCGAGTTATCCACCTTGAATTCCTGGACCGTGTTGATGGACGGCTGGAACGTGATCTGGTTCTGCACCATGTCATTGAGGTTGATGCCGTTCACCATGAAGTTCACGGTGTCTTCGCGATTACCCGCCGTGTTGAACGCGAACGATCCCTGGCCGCGAAGCGGCGCTGTCAGGAAGCCGTTCTGCGGCGGCGTCACCGACCCCGGAATCAGCAGTCCAAGATCGACGAAGTGCCGACCGTTCAGCGGAATCTCCTGGACGGTGCGCTGGTTGATCACCGTGCCGACCGACACCGTCGCCGTGTCGATGACCGGCGCTTCCGCCGTCACGCTCACCTGTTCGGCGACCGCGGCAACCCCGAGCTGAAGCTCGAGCTCGCGGGTCTGACTGACCTGCAGCGTGACCTCTCGAGTCTGCGTCTGAAATCCCTGGAGCGAGATCTCGACCTGGTAAGGACCGGGCGGCAACGCTGCGGCAACGAAGCTGCCGGTTGCGTCCGTAACGAGCATTCGTTCAACGCCCGTCGCGGTATTCCGTACGACCACCGTTGCGCCCGGAACCGCGGCGCTCTGCGTGTCGAGAACGGTGCCCTGCACAGTGGCGGTGGACTGCGCAGCGGCAGGCGATGCACATAGGATGATGGCTAGCAGGCCGAAGAGCCACAGAACGAGGTTTCTCTTCATCTGTCCCCCTCAGCGCGCGAGAATACCACCGTCCAGAGGAGCAAATGCGTATCGCCCAGCCATGCCTGTCTGCGTTCTTGATCGTCGTCATTTCGTCGGCCGCGTACGCTCAAGCGACGGCGCCGTCCGATGTCGACGCACGGATTTCGAAACTCGTCGATTCCATTTCCGAAAGCCGGATGGAGCAGCTGCTGCGAACGCTCGTCGGCTTCGGTACGCGCAACACGCTCTCCGACACCGCCTCGCCGACGCGCGGCATCGGTGCCGCGCGGCAGTGGATCTTCGACGAGCTACGGCGAACGAGTCCGAAGCTGCAAGTCAGCTTCGATACGCATCAACTCGCGAAAGGGCGAAGCGATCGAATCACGCGGGACGTCGAGCTTCGCAATGTCGTCGCGATTCTCCCGGGCCGCTCGCAACGCCGCATTTACGTCAGCGGACACTACGACACGGTGAATCTCGGCAATCAGGGACAGGCGGGCCTCAATACCACCGGAGGCGGCGAGCGAAACCAGAACGACAACGCCGATGCGCCCGGTGCAAATGACGATGGCAGCGGCACCGTGCTGGTGATGGAGCTCGCCCGCGTCTTTGCGGAGAGCGGGATCGAGTTCGATGCCACGCTGGTGTTTACGGCCGTTGCGGGCGAGGAGCAGGGACTCATTGGGGCGCGCGAGGAAGCGCGCGGCGTGAAGGCGGCGAATATTCCCGTGCAGGCGATCTTCAACAACGACATCGTCGGCGGCTCGGCCGGGGGCGACGGTATCGTCGACGGCGCGACGATTCGGCTGTACTCCGAGGGGCCCGAGGATTCACCATCACGTTCGCTCGCGATGTTCGTGCGCCGTACCGCCGCCCGGTATGTGCCGTCGCATCGCGTGCGGCTGATGGCGCGACGCGATCGATTCGGCCGCGGCGGCGATCACACTGCCTGGAATCTCGAGGGGTTTGCTGCCGTCGGTTTCCGTGAATCGCGGGAGAACTATTCAAAGCAGCACAACGCCAACGACACGATGGACGGCGTCTCGTTCGCGTATCTCGGTCAGAATGCGCGAGTCAACGCGGCATCGATGGCCGTGCTCGCGCTTGCGCCTCCTCCACCAACGCTCACCAACGAACGTGGACAGCCGACGATCGATCGGCGTCCGTCAGGCTATGACGCGCATCTGAGGTGGACAGCGTCGCCAGGCGCCGCCGGCTATCGCATCTTCTGGCGAGAAGCCTGGGCGCCGGACTGGGAACACGAGCTGTATGTCGGCAACGTGACCGAGTACATGCTGCCGCACGCCAACGTGGACGATTGGGTGTTCGGCGTTGCCGCCGTCGATGGCGACGGCCACGAGAGCACCGTCAGCGCGTACGTTCCGGCGCCGCCAACTTACTAGGGACTAGGGACTAGGGACTAGGGACTAGGGTCTGGGGATTCGGGATTCGCGACTGCCGTTTACAGGGTCGGGGGGCATGTGCTCCAGCAGGTAGCGGGTGATAGTCCGCCATCTGTGCAGCGGCGTTCCTGGCCCTTCACTCAACGCGTGCGTCCGGTTCGGGTAGAGCATCACGTCGAAGTCCTTGCCGAGCTCAATCAGTCGGTTCATCAGACGTTCAGTGTTCTGGAGATGGACGTTGTCATCGCCCGTGCCGTGCATCAGCAGGAGGCGGCCGCGCAGGCCCTCGGCGAAGTTGATGGATGAGCCGAGACGATATCCCTCTGGATTGTCCTGCGGCAGCCCCATGTACCGTTCCTGATAAATCGTGTCGTACAGGTGCTGATCGGGCACCGGCGCGCTTGCAATGCCGACGCGATACACCTCGGGATACTTGAACAGCGCGTGCAGCGTCGAGGAGCCCCCGCCGCTGTGGCCGTAGATGGCAACCCGCGAGGCGTCGACATACGCGTGAGTTGCCGCAAATCGTGTGATCCCCGCCGCCTGCTCTCTCGGCCCGAGATCCCCGACCTTGCCGTAAACCGCTTTGCGCCACGCCGCGCCCTTGGGCGCAGGCGTACCACGATTGTCGAACGTCAGGACGACGTACCCTTCGTCTGCGATCGCACGAAAGAGCAGGCGTCCGGTCGCCCATTGATCTTCGACCAGCGTATCCGCAGGCTCGCCGTAGACATACACGAGCACCGGATATCGCCGCGAAGGGTCGAAGTCCGTCGGCTTGATTACCATCGCGTCGAGCGTCACGCCGCCTGCGAGCGCCACTTGCGTGAACTCGACGGGCTGTTTCGTGAGTGCTGCCGTCTTGCGTGCGAGCGCGTCGTTGGTCACGAGCGAGCGAACGACCCGGTGATCGGGCAACGCGATCAAATCGACGCGAGGCGGCACATCCGCGCGCGAATAGGTGTGGAACGCCCAGTGTCCGTCCGGTGAAATCTCATAAGTGTGCGTGCCTGGCGCCCCTGGCGGCGTCACGCGCGTCACCGATCCGTCGTTCACCCGCGCCGCATATAGATACCGCTCGGTCGCGGTGTCCGGTGACGCGGCGAAATACAAGAGTTCACGTTCGGGGTCGACGCCGACGATATTCATGGCATCGCCCTCGAATCGCGTGATCAGCGTCTCGGCGTGAGTCTGACGCGTGATCGCGTAGACATGGCGCCATCCATCCTTATCGCTGATCCATGTGAAAACACTTGCGTCGCGGAGCCACCATGCCGTCCGGAGTGGATCCATCACCATTGGGTCGGACGCATCGAGCCACGTCTTCGACGTCTCCGTGAACGCGGTGGTGATCGCTCCGGTGCGGCTGTCGGCCAGCAGAAGTTCGTCGGCGTTCTGGCGGCGGGCAGTGTGGTGGAAGGCCAGCGTTGTCGCGTCAAGCCACTCGAACCGCGGAATGTAGTTCTCGCGTGGATCGCCCGGAACGGCGAGCCACCGGGTCTGTCCGCCGGCGGCTTGGACAATGCCAAGGCGAACCGTGGAGTTGGTAGTCCCCGTCTTCGGGTACGCGAATTCGGTGAGCGTTGGATACAACGCGTCTGTGTAATTAACCAGGGTGAAGCGGCCGACGCGTGAGGTGTCGAACTGTAGATATGCGATCTGCCGTCCGTCTGGACTCCACGTGAATGCGTCGCGGATGAAGAACTCCTCCTCGTTCACCCAATCCGAGGTCCCGTTGATGATGTTCGGGTCCCGGCCGCTGGTCAGCGCGGTGACGCGCCCGCGGGAGAGGTCTTCCACATAGATGTTCTGCTGACGCACGAACGCGACGCGAGTGCCGTCGGGAGAGAACTTCGCGAACATCAACGTCGATGCAGGAGCACCGCGTCCGATCTGCTGGAGCGTGTGCGTCCGCAGATCCAGCACCCAGTAATCCCCGCGGGTGTTCAACCGCCACACCTTTCGAGTGTTCGTAAACAGAAGGACCTTCGATGCGTCGCTCGAAAAGGTGAAACCGCTCACCATACCGGCTGGTTTCAGCTGGTCCGAGGTGGCAAGGGGGGTCGCGGTACCGGACGCGGTGTCGTACGCGATGAGACCGGTAGCGTCGATTGTCGCGTAACGGCCGCCGTCTCCGAGCCAGACGATGGAAGGGAAAGATTCTGGTGTGTACTCGTTGCGATTGAGAATCGCCGTGAGCGCTCGATCGAGCCTGTCCGGAATCTGTGCTGCCGCGGTCGCGGCCAGCGCTACAACGCCGAGGAATACCGCAACGGTCTTCTTCATGCGGCTAATTCTGCCGCAGAAGAAGACTCGAGTCTCGTCCCAGTCCCTAGCGATATTCCCGTGTAAACCCGTTACGTGTATTGGTGACCGTGAAGGTTCCGTCTTCGCGCGCTGACACCTTCACCCAGTACGCACGTCCGTTGTGAACGGGTGGCGGCGGCGCGTTTGCGCCGGGGGCCGGCATCGGAGCAACGGGAAGTGCGTTTGGCTCTTCGTCTACGACATTCGCGGTGAAGATCCCTGGTGCCGCGTACTCCTGGCCGCTGAGTAATGAAAAATGCAGCTGCCACAGGTCCTCGAATCGAGGAGAGGTGTAGAAGGACCTCATCACGTCGGGCCAGCCGCCCTTGCGTGTGCCGTTATTCATCACGACCACGCGCGGTTGCAGCCCGTGCACGAACGCCTCGGAGTTCGACGTGTCCTGCCCGTGATGGGGGCCGACGAGGACGTCAACGGTGCCGATGCGGTTGTTCGGGCACATCAGGTCGAATTCCTTATCGATCGTGAGATCGCCCGGATGAAGCGCGCGGAACCTCCCGAACGCGAAGTGCGTCGTCACCGACTGCGTATCTTCGGGGATCGGCTGCGTCGGCCTTCGTGGAATGCTGCAGGACGGATTCGATTTGCCGGCGCCAGGCAGCGACTTGGCGATGACCTGGCCCGCCGATGCCACGACCCGCGTCGTCACACCTGCAAACGGGATCGTGTCGCCGGCCTTGACCACTGTATGCGTTGCCTTTGCGTACAACGCCGGATACGTGGTGTTCAAGAAGGCATCGGTCGCTTCGGCAGGCTGGATGTTCGCGCCGTGATCGATGAAGTGCCGAATGGGAATGCGTGTCGTCAGCTCGGCGAGTCCGCCGTAGTGGTCGCCATGCCAGTGCGTCGTGATCAGGTGGTCGATCTGGCTGATACCGGCATCCTTTGCCGCCTCCACGATGCGGCCAGCATCGCGCGGAGCAGCCATCCCGCCATTGCCCGTGTCAATCAGGAGCGATTCGCCCGACGGCGAGACAAAGAGCGACGCATTGCCTCCTTCGACGTCGACGACGTAAATATCCAGGGTCTTCGCCTGGCGTTGCGCTGAAACCAGCGCCGCGCTCATCACCATCGCAACGACGCAGCCAAGCCGTCGCATTGCCGTTACCTCAGGTCGCGGATCTCGACGTTGCGATAGCGGACGATGCCGCCGGCGGCCTGCAGCGAGACCGGACCGCGCGCATATTTCGCGTCATCCACTTCCGCGGTCTTGATTCCATTGAGCGTCGCGACGAGGTGCGGACCTTTGGCCGTGATCACGACGGTGGTCCATTTGCCGCCGGAGTCGTACTGGACGAGTGGTTTGGCGACGTTGACGATCGATCCCGTGCGGCCGGTCTGATCGGCGCGTTTGTCGTTGATGTTCAGCTCGTAGCCGTTTTCGATTCCTGGATCCTCGGGCTTCGTGATGCGGAACAGGAAGCCGCCGTTGGAATCGGCCGTCACCCAGATGTCGCCGCGCAGCTCGAAATCGCCGTACGACTGCTTCGATACCAGAAAGCCTCTGGCCTTGGTGGCTTCGATGACACCATCGGTGACCCGCCAGTCGGCGTCACCGGTGACGTTCCAGTTGCTCAGATCCTTGCCGTTGAACAACTTCGTCCACCCGCCGCTCTGTGCCGCCGCGGCAGGCACGTGACTCACGCCGCCGACGCCGGCAAAAACGAGTGCGATCAGAATCGCGGTGGTTCGCATGGAAGCTCCTTTAATTGTGCGGACCGGAATGATATCCGACTCGTGGATAATGGGCGCGCTCAGCAGCTCATTTCATGGATACACAGAGACGCGCCCTTACCCGCGGCGCCCGTGGTGCCGCAATCCTTCTCAGTCTGTTTACGTGGTGGACCGTGTCGGGTCACGGGCAAGGTGTCCCCGAATCCGTGTCGCGTCCAGTCGTCGTCCAATTGGAGCACGGGCGTCCGTTCGATGGCGATGTTCGACGGCTTCCAAGCAGTCTTCCATCGCAGCATGAGCATCGCCCCGAACATGGCGAAGACCCGAGATTGCCGCCCGTGAGTTTTGGCGACGAAGCGGCACAGCGCGGCGGCCCCGCGGCGCCGGCGCCCTCTCCTGGTACCGGCGGCGGCGCGGGAAATTTCGGCGGCCTCAGCTACGCGTTGAACGGCGATGGGTGGCCGCCCGACACCAACGGCGATGTGGGACCTGTTTACTACCTGCAGACGGTCAACACCTCGCTCGGCATCTTTCGAAAAAGCGATGGAGCGTTGCTGGCGAGCTTCACGTTCGACGCGCTCATGGGTCAGGGCAATCAGGGAAATCTCTGCGACACCGACAACTTCGGCGATCCGGTTGTCGTGTGGGACTCGGCCGCGGATCGCTGGATCGCGACGGACTTCGCGTTCAAGCTCAACTCGCAGGGTGACCCCGTGGCACCGTTCTACCAGTGCTTTGCGGTGTCGCGTACAGGCGATCCGCTGACTGGAGGCTGGTACTTCTACTCGTTGCAGACGACCGACTACTTTCCGGATTACCCGAAGCTGGGCGTCTGGCCCGATGGTCTCTACCTGACCGCAAATCTGTTCCGTGGCAACAACTCCAGGAACGTCCGGGTCTGGGCGCTCAACAAAGCGCAGATGTATGCCGGCGCCGGCGCGGCATCGGTGCTGTTCAACCTGCCTGCTTCGATTCAAGGAGTCTCGATCTTCACCGGTCTTCCGAGCACCTATCACGCCGTGACAGGAACTCCGCCAGCGGGCCGTCCGAATCTGATCTCCGTGATCTGGTCCTCGAAGCTCGCGAGGGTGTGGAAGTTTCACGTCGATTGGAACAGCCCGGCGAATTCGACGCTGACCGGACCGTCGAATGTGACGCTCGCCTCCTGGGGCGTCGCGCCAGCGTCTGTGCCTGCGAAAAACGGCAATGCGCTGGACACGCTGCGCGAGCGATTGATGGTCCAGAGTCAGTACACGAACATCGGCGGCGTCGAGTCGCTCTGGTTGACGCATACGGTCGCGAATCCGGGGAATTCCGGATTGGCCGCGCCGCGTTGGTACCAAGTGAATGTCACCGGCGGCAACGTTGCCGCCAGTCCGCTGCAGCAATCAACGTGGGCGCCGGACTCGACTGTCTCACGGTGGATGGGCAGCTTGGCCGTGGACAAGAACGGAAACATGGCGATCGGATACACCGCGGCGAGTTCGAGTTTGTTCCCGGCCATTCGATACGCCGGCCGGCTCGCCAGCGATCCGGCAAACACGCTCGGGCAAAGCGAGACGTCGTTGATAGAAGGCTCTGCATCGCAGTGCTGCAACTTTTCGAACGGCTCAGTCAACAACCGCTGGGGCGACTACAGCGCGATGACGATCGATCCGGACGGGTGCACCTTCTGGTACACAAACGAGCACTACCAGTCGCCGCAGCCGACGACGCTCGCACAGGACAATTGGCAGACTCGCATCGGATCGTTCAAGTTCCCGAACTGCACCACGAATTCCGGGACGCTGCAGGGCACCGTCACCGACTCAGCGACGAGTAGTCCGATTGGCGGTGCGACGGTGACCGCCGGGTCGAGTTCAACCACGACCGACGGAAGCGGACAGTACTCCCTGAGTTCGCTGGCGGCGGGTACCTACACTGTGACCGCGTCTGCCCAGGGATACACGACTGGCAACGCGTTTGTGACTGTCAACGCGAATTCGACCATCGTGCAGAACTTCGCGCTTGCCGCGAGCGCTGCGGCAGGGACATCGCTTGCCGTCGCGTCTGCATCGGGCGCCTACGGCGGGACGACGACGCTTTCTGCAACGCTGACCGCCGGTGGCGCGGGGGTGAGCGCGAAAACGATCAGTTTCACGCTCAACGGAAATCCAGCGGGTAGCGGTTCCACGAACGGATCCGGCGTCGCCACCATTTCGGGAGTCAGCTTGTCAGGCATCGGCGCGGGCAGCTATCCGGCCGGCGTTGGCGCGAGCTTCGCCGGGGATGCCAGCTATGGAAGCAGCAGCGGCAGCAACAGCTTGACGATTGCGAAGGCGAGCCAGACCATAACGTTCGGACCGCTGCCGAACAAGACGACCAGCGATCCGCCGTTCACGGTCAGCGCGACAGCTTCATCGGGCCTGCCGGTGAGCTTCGCCGCTTCGGGTCAGTGCACGGTGTCGGGCGACGCCGTCACCATCACAGCCGCGGGAAGCTGCACGATCACGGCGTCACAGGCGGGCAACAGCAACTACGACGCGGCGCTAAGCGTGCCGCAGACGTTCACCATCACGTCGAGTGGCGGTGGCGGCGGCACGTCGGCGACGTTCGTTCGCGTCGACACGACCACGCAAGGGAACTGGCGCGGGACCTACGGCGCCAACGGTTACAACATCGCGGCCGAAACGCCGAGCTATCCCTCGTTCGTGCAGGTCTTGTCCAGCCCTGCGCCCGCGGAGACCTGGGTTTGGGATAGCGCGCCGTCCGATAGTCGAGCGCCACAGCGGCCGAGCGGTATCGGTCGGATTGCGTCCTGTTGGTACACCGTCTCGAGCTTCGCGCACGACTTGAACTTCATCGATGGCCTGTCCCACCAGGTGGCGCTATACGTGCTCGATTGGGATGCCAGTTCGCGAATTGAGCGCATCGACGTTCTCGATGCTGCCACCGGTGCCGTGTTGGACACTCGTACGGTCAGCGGCTTTACTGGAGGCCAATACTTCGTGTGGACCGTGCGGGGCCATGTAATCGTGCGCGTGTCGTGGATCAGTGCGGTCAACGCGGTTGGGAGCGGGCTTTTCTTCGATTAGTCGCGTGTCGCGATCACGGCGCATTTTGAATTTTGTATTGCAGTTGAGGTAACCTCCGCGCCTGTCAACGAAGGAGGCTGCGCCCATGAGATCCGTTCGAATTGCCGTGGCATCGGTCGCCATCGCGCTGTGCGCCGGGTCGGCGTACGCGCAGGGCGCACCCGATTTCAGCAAGGTCCAGATCAAAGCAAACAAGGTCACAGACAAGTTCTATACGCTTGACGGCCAGGGCGGGACGATCGGCGTGCTGTTCGGACCGGACGGCGTGTTCATGGTGGACACGCAGTTCGCTCCGCTCAGCGACAAGATCGTCGCCGCGATCAAACAGCTGACGCCGCAGCCAATCAAGTTCGTCGTCAACACACACGTGCACGGCGACCATACCGGCGGCGACGAGAACTTCGGAAAGCTGGGTGCCACGATCATCTCGCGAGAGGAGCTGCGCTACCGTCTCGCGCATCCCAACCCGCAGGCCAACGGCACGCCAGGCGTACCGACGGCAGCCGTCGGTCTCCCAAAGCAGACCTATCGAGGCCTGCTGACGCTGCACATGAACGGCGAGGAGATCCAGATGATCGCCATACCACGTGCGCATACCGATGGCGACACGATGGTGTACTTCCCCGGTCTCGACCTCATCATGACCGGCGACTTCTATCGATCCGTTCAGTATCCGAACATCGATCGGGCAAACGGCGGCAGTCTGCAGGGGTTGGTGGACGGCCTTGGCAACGTCATCGGTCACGCCGGCCCGGCCACGAAGATCATTCCGGGCCACGGCCCGACCGTGGACCGCAATGCGGTGGCGGCGCACCGCGACATTGTGCTGATGGTCCGTGATCGTGTGGGGCGGCTGCTGGCTCAGGGCAAGAGCGAAGACGAGGTAGTGGCCGCCAAGGTCACCGCCGATATCGATCCGAAGGTGCAGGAAGTCGGGATGACGGGGGATCGATTCGTCCGTCAGGTGTACGCAGAGCTGAAAGCAACCCGTTGACGCATATCGGGGCGGCTCCTCAGAGACGCCCCGATCGTTAGACCCGCCCTTTGAAGCTCATCCGTCCGCTTTCCGCCCGCCTTTGATCAGCGTCATCACGACGTAAGGATGGAACGAATTTAGCTTGCAACCGTCTTTGCAATGCCTCCCCCGGCACAAATGCGTTTACGCATTACGCGACAGCTTCGCGAAAGCATTGACGGAATACAGTTCTCCGCATTCCGGCCGGGGTACGTCTACGAAGTCGGAAGCACCATCGCCAATTACTTGCTCGCGTCCCGCGCCGCGGAGCCCGTCGGTGACGACCACCCGTATTTGATCCTCCCGCCCGAAAAGCATCTGTTTTACCCCGTGCCACCCGTACGGACGCCACGCCCGGCGCCGAAACCGGTACGACCGCCGGTCGTAATGGCTCCCGCGATCGCGGCGGATCGAGCAGTGCGCCGTCGAGCTCAGCAGAGTAAGGGAACCGCCGCCGGGATGGGCACGCGCGCAGCATCGCGGCTGCGCGCGCGCGTGGCGGAGCTTGCGAAAACGATAGAGCAACTCAAGGACGAGCTCGAGCGACTGCGACGCGCGAGCTAATCACAAATCACAAATCAGCAATCACAAGTCGTTACTGTGCGCCTCCGCGTCCGGCGGGCTGAATGCTCTGCGACCATCCTTCGACGTCGTAGCGAATCAACCAGGCTCTGAACCCCTTCATGTCGGTGAAATGGTGCGGTACGCCTGGAGGCACGTACAGCAGATCGCCAGCATGCACCGGTCGCATCATGCCGTTTCGAATCGTCTTGTTGCCGCCCGCCTCGACGATTTCTCCGTCGGTCCTGGCAATCGCCTCACCGGCGGTCACGAGCCACAGGTCCGCAGTCCCTTCATGTGTTTGCGGCTCGTCTCCGGGCAGCACGATCCGTACATTTGCGCTGATGTTCGCCGGCCCGTCGAAGATGCGCGAGTTGATTCGCTTCTGCGCCTCGTCTTCCTTCCAGCGTGCATCGATGTCCGCCGCCGTCCAGAACATCGTCTTATCGGTGGACAGCTTCGGCACCGGTGGGGCGGCTCCTCGTCCCGCTCCTCCCTCGCGCGCACCCGGGGCCGCCGCGCCCGCGCCGCGTCCCGCCGCGGGTGGGTTCGGAGCCGGAGTCGTTCGCACCAGGCCCAACGTATCGAACCGCATGAGCCAAGCCCTGAAGCCCTTCATCTGTGTGAAATGGTGAGGGACGCCCGGCGGCACGAAAAGAACGTCGCCGGTGCGCACCGTTCGTTCTGTTGCGTTCGTAATGGAGCCCGCAGAGCCAGCCGTGACGAGCTTTCCGTCGGTCCGGGCTACCGCGGTTCCGGCGGTGACGATCCAGAGGTCGGCCGTCGTCTCGTGGGTGAGCGGCGGATCTTCACCCGCGACAATGCGAACATTCGCCGAGATGTTCGTCGGTCCGTCAAACAGGCGCGAGTTGTTGCGCTTGAGTGCCTCGTTTTCTTTCCATCGCGCTTCGATGTCGGCGGCCGGCCAGAACATCGTCTTCCCGACTGCGAGCTTTGGAACCGGAGGTGCAGCGGCGCCACCGCCTTGTCGCGCACCCTGGGCGTTCAGCGTGAGACCAGCGATGGCAATCGCGGCGGACGCGGCGAGTAGTCTGTTGCGCATAATCGGCCCTCTCTCAATGGCTCTAAGGCAGGCCGATCCTGATGTCGAAGGCCGGCTGTGTCAACCGGATTCAGCGGGCTGGCGGAGGGTGTTACTGTCGCGCAGCTCGAGGACACGCTCGATCAGGGGCCGCATGTCCGCATCCTTCTGAAAGTACGCGACCGCGCCAGCCATTTCGATCGGGTGTGGGTCCGGGGTCTTTTCGAATCCTGAGAGGCCGATGACCTGAATCGCCGGCAGTGCGGCGTGGATCCTTCGCGTCGCGTCCACCCCGTCCATGACCGGCATCGAGATGTCCATCAAAACGACGTCCGGCCGCAGCGCGTTCGCCTGTGCGATCGCATCGAGACCGTTGTGCGCGTCGCCGATGACGTCGAGTTCCGGATATTGGCTCAGTGCCGAGCGGAGGGCAGCGAGTGTGCCCGGATGATCGTCGACGAGAAGAATTCTGAGCGGCGGGTGCGTCGAGCGTGTTCGTGTCGCGGCGGTCTCCGACACACGCCGCAGAACCGACACCCGGGGTGAGACCAGGTGAAATTGCGCGCCCCGGCCGGGCGAGCTGTCAATTTCCAACCGCCCCCCGAGGAGTGCCAGTCGCTCGCGAATGCTCAAGAGCCCGAGCCCCGTGTTACCGGTTCGTTCGTCGTCGAGTGCCGCCGGATCGAAGCCCGCTCCCTGGTCTGTGACGGTGATGACCAGCATGTCGTCGGCACCCATCGCCAGGCTCACCTCGGCGGAATCGACATGGGCATGTTTGACGACGTTGAAGAGGATCTCCCGAAGCGATTCGAATAGCAGCATGCGGACGTCCTTTCGATCCACGTCCGCACCTGCTTCGGCCGTGACCCGTACCTTCAGCCGGTACTTCGTCCACATCCGATCCGCCAGCCAGTTCACGGCCGGGCTCAACCTGGCGGAAATCACTTCCGGTGGCGCCAGCTCGAAACTCAACGTGCGCCCCGCAGCGATTGCCTCGCCGATTTCGGCTCGGGCTTCTTCGAGCAGCAGCGTCGCCGCCGTCGGGATGTTCAACTTCAACTGCTCGAGCTTCAGCGACGCGCTGAACAAAGACTGTTGAAGACCATCGTGCAGCATCTTGGCGAGGCGCTCGCGTGCACGTTGCTCAGTGAGCGTCAGTTCGGACGCGAGCCGACTCAGTTGTACCGTCCGGCGCTCGAGCTCTGTCGTCCGCTCCTGCAGAGCGAGGTGGCTCTCCGCAAGCTCGCGCTCCGCCTGCCAGCGGATGGTGATGTCCGAAATAAACGCGACTGTGTGTCCGCCGTCCGGAGTGGAAACGTGGGTCAGGTGCACTTCGATCGGAAACCTCGATCCGTCCTTGCGCTGCCCGAGGACGTCCAGATCTTTAGCCATCGCCCGCGCACGTGGGGCCCTGGCAAACGCAGCGCGGTGCTCGACATGTTGGCCGCGCATCGTAGACGGAACGAGGGTCTCGACCGATTGGCCGACGAGCCCACCATGCGGCCAGCCGAACATTGTTTCGCAGGCCCGATTCGCGATCACGATGGTGCCCGTATCGTCGACCGACAGAATTCCCTGCGCCGCGTTCTCGAGCAGGAGACGCAACGTGCGGCCCTGCTCGCGGTAGCGGTTCTGCAAATCGATCTCTTTGCGCTTCCGTTCTGTGATGTCGGCCACCACGCCAACGACCCACGATGTCGCCGCCTGTGGCATCGAGAGGCTTGAAATCCAGCGCGTATCACCGTCTGGCCGGACGACGCGATACTCAAGGCGGTGCGACACGTCTGGTTTCCTCGGTCCGACGAATGCATGCTGCATGTGCTGCTGATCGTCGGGGTGCACGTGCCGGACAGCATCGTCCAGGGTATTAATGATTTGGTCCGGACCGAGTCCGTGCATTCTCCTGGTGACGTCGTCCGCCTCGAATGCCCGAGTGGGGATGTCATACCGCCACGTTCCGAGGTTCGCCGCCACCAGGCCGAGACGCAGCTTGTGCTCGCTCGCCGCCAGAGCGGTTTCCGCACGTGCACGTTCGACTGCCTGCCAAATCCGTTCGGCGACGATGCGAGTGAGTTCGATCTCCCATCGGGTCCAGACGCGCGCCGTCGCTTGCTCCACGCAGAGTGCCGCCACCCATCGCGCATCGCTGACAAGCGTGGCCGCGGTGAACGCGGCGATTTGGGCTGCCCGAAAATTGCTTCGCTCGTCGTCGCGGAGAAGTGGCTCGCAGCTCACATCGTTGACGACCACGGTCTCGCCACGCCGGTACGCATCGAGGAATCCCTCTCCAAACATGGACACCGGACCGCGACCGGCAAATGGCGCCACACCATCCGTGTAGGACTCGCGAACCACGAACTCGTCGTCTTCGACCTCCAGATAAACGACGCGGTTCGCCTGCAGGTGCTTACCGAGGAGAAGTGTCGCCGTGTTCTGAATGGCTATGGGACTCGCTGCCGATCGCAGCGCGTCGTTCAGCGTGAGGAGGAACTGGTCGCGCGCTTCCCTCACCTTTCGTTCGGTGATGTCGATGAGCGCGCCAGTGACGCGCACCGCACGCTTCTCGCTTCCGGAGCCCTCGAAGAACGTCTGCGAGGCCTGCTTCACCCATCGAGTCTCTGCCGTGTCCACGCGCAGGATGCGGAACTCTTCGTCGAGCACGCCGGCTCCGTGCGGATCCAGCGCCGCCGCGATCGCGGCGGCGACACGCGCCTGGTCGTCCCGGTGAATGATGGCGATGAAGTCCGCCACCCTGGCTTGTGTCCCGGCTGCGACTCCAAGCAGGTCGTACGCGTCAGGTGATTGCAGGCATCGGTCGGCGACGGGGTCGTAGTCGAAGATGCCGATGCCCGCGCCGCGAATCGCGAGTCGCAACCGCTCTTCGCTGACGCGCAGCGCTTCTGAGGGACCGCCGCGTTCGATGACCGGCGGCGCGTGGCGGCTCGGGTCGTTTGGCGTCATCGCGTGTGCGACTAATTCCGGGACCGAACCTTACACGATGCTGCTGACGTTGGCCATCAGGTGATTTCCTGTATTTCGCCTCGGCCAAACGACTTAACCGGACCTTGGTGCCGGGGTCCACGCCCGCTCATCGGCGCGTGGTGGCGTTGGCAACCTTGCCCGCCCCAGAGCGGGCGAACCCCTCGGACGGGTGTAACATCCGTCGCGCCCCCCAACGGCTGGAATCCCGAATCGGACGAGAGCGGAGGATAGTCATGCGCCAGTTTGCCCTCGCTGCTGCCTCGGCACTGCTTCTCTCCACGCCCGCCACCGCTCAGGAGTGGATCGAATACGCCAGCCGGACGGATATGTTCACCGTCAATTTTCCCGGTCAGCCGACCGTGCAGGACATCAACTGGGAAACGGAATACCGCATCACGATTCCGGGCCATGTCCATAAGTACGACGCGAAGGGAGAGCATTACTCGGTGACCGTCGTCGATTATTCGAATGTCGAGAAGATCCATGCGGACCGTGTGAAGGGCTGCACCGGCTATCCGGACACGTGCGGCAACCCCTACGTCGCCGAGCTGCGAGGCGCGATGGAATACGCCGCGTGGAGTTTTCTCAAGCGCGACGCGAAAGTAACGTATTACGCGTACGGCAACACCGACCGCATCGAGGGGCGGCGGTTGCAGCTGACCAACGCGGACGGCTCGCGCACCTACGCGCAGATACACATGCATGAGAACCGGTTGTACATATTCGAAGCGACCGTTCCGAAAGGTGCGCCGTCACCGGCGCTGTTCCAGCAATCACCCGGGTTCCTCGACAAGAACGGCGGTCGTGTCCGCTACAACAGCATCTACTCGAATCCATATCCACCACCTACCCGTGTGCAGTACTAGCGACCCGCTTTCTTCCGTCAATCACCTTTCACTGAAGTGAGGAATGACATGCGCACATGGATAGCTCTGGCGGTTGGATTCCTAACCGCCTCCACGATGATTGGCTGCGGCTCGAAGGCCGGCACGCTGCAGGGGTCGACCGACGCGTTGGGTGCAGCCGACACGAGGACGATCGAATATTCCGGCACCGGAAAGTGGTTCCAGTTCGGACAGGCGCCGAACCCGACGCTGCCGTGGCCCGCGTTCGACGTCAGCGCCTACACCGCGTCAATCAACTACGAGACCCCTGCGGCGCGAATTCAGATGACTCGCAAGCAGGTGGTTGAACCCGGACGTGTTCGACCAGCGCCGGTCGATCAGAAGCCGGATCAATACATCAGTGGAGCGGCAGCCTGGAACATGGCAGCTGCGCCGGGTGGCGCGCCCGCCGCGCAGCCGGCCCCCGCCGCGGTCGAAGAGCGGACGATGGAGATCTGGTCGACTCCGCAGGGATTCCTGAAGGCTGCGATGGCCAACAACGCAACCTCACAGGCCGCGGGTACCGGTTCGGAAGTGACGTTCACCGCCGGCAAGAACAAGTACGTCGGCACTATCAATGCGCAAAACCAGGTCGAGAAGGTTCAGACCTGGATCAACAATCCCGTGCTCGGCGACACGCTCGTCGAAACGACGTTCTCCGACTATCGCGATTTCAGCGGCGTGCAGTTTCCGGCGCACATCGTCAGGCAGCAGGGCGGATATCCCGTGCTCGACCTGACCGTGTCGTCGGTCACTCGCAATGGCGCGGTCGATCTCCAGGTGCCTGACCAGGCGCGCAATGCGACGGTGCCGCCTGTGATGGTGACCAGCGACAAGATGGCCGAGGGCGTCTACTACCTCAGGGGCGGCACGCATCACAGCCTCGCCATCGACCAGACCGATCACATCGTCATCGTCGAGGGTCCGCTCGACGAGGCGCGCTCATCGGCTGTCATCGCCAAGGCGAAGGAACTGATTCCGAACAAGCCGATCAAGTACCTGATCAACACGCACGCCCACTTCGATCATTCGGGCGGGTTGCGCACCTACGTCGACGAAGGCGCGACGATCGTGACGCACGAGATGAACAAGGCGTATTACGAGAAGGCGTGGAGCGCGCCCCACACGCTGAACCCGGATCGGCTCGAGCAGTCGAAGAAGACCGCGATGTTCGAAACCTTTTCGGACAAGCACGTTGTGACCGATGGACGCCGTGCGATCGAGATCTATCCGATCCAGGGCAGTGGCCATAACGATGCCTTCGTCATGGTGTACCTGCCGCGCGAGAGGATTCTGGCGGAGGCTGACGCGTTCACGCCGGCCGCCGCAGACGCGCCGCCGCCGACGATGCCGAACCCGTTCTCGGTGAATCTGCACGACAACGTCCAGCGATTGAAGCTCGACGTCCGGCAGATTGCTGCGCTGCACGGGCCGCGCATCACGACGATGGCCGATCTGCGGACCGCGATCGGGCAGCGGACGAACACGACGAACTGAGTCGACGAACTGTGAATTACCAAAGAGCCGCAATCTGGCCGATAACGTCACAGGGGGCCCCTCGATATGTTGATTGCGCAGGGATTGGGTGAATACGGCGCATTGAGCGGCGGCGGTTCCTCTGGATTGCGGGACTTTCTGGGCAATCTCGAATACCAGATGCGGGATGCCGATCCGACGACGTGGATCGCGGTCTTGTTCGGTTTCCTGGTGTTGTGGTTTGTGTTCCTGCGTAAGTAGCAGCCGCGGTACGTTCCGCCAGTCGTGTGGGGCCGGCTGAAGCCGGCCCTACGCGTCTTCAGCGCTGCATCGCTTTGTTCAACGTGGCGACGACGACGTCGTTGACCTCGGCACGGCCAGACACGCCAGGGATGCGCGCGAGCCATGTGAACGTGGCGAGCTGATCGGAAAGCGATACATCGATTGCCGCATCGGGTACACGCGGGCGCGCGCCGTAGCGGCGTTCGAAGACGGCATACGCCGCTCGCGCCGAACGCTCGTCCGGCGTCTCGTTCTGCTGCCGCATCGAATTGACGATCCGGACCAACTCGGCATCGCCGGCATCATCGCTGCGATTGCGTGCCGCCGCGAGCTGATACGTCCGGACGAATGGTCGCTCCTTGCCGCTCGAAACGGCGGCGTCGAAGTACGGACGTGCCGCAGTGAGCGGCCCCCCCGTCCACACCAGCCAGTGACCTAGCATCGTGTTCGCGAAGACGTTTTGCGGATCGATCACGAGAGCCTGCTTGTAGAGCGATGCCGGATCGCCGCTGCCCGTTTCGCGCCATTTGAGAAACGTCGCCCATCCCAGATGGGCCAGCGTGTCGGCGCGCCGTGGATTCTGAGGATCCAGCAGCGCACGATCGAGCGCTGGTACGACGGCGTCGGTGATGCGGCTGAACGGCTGGTCGGGTCCAGGCCTTCCTTCCTCCAGCCACCTGAATGCGAGGTCGAGCCGCGCGGCATCGGTTGCCTCGGTTCGCGAGCGTTCCTCCGCGCGATCGAGGCTTCGCCAGGCTTCGGCGAATTCGTTCCGGCCGGCCTGTTGCCGGGCCAGCGCTGTGAACTCGGCGGATTCCCGGTTTCGCTGCGCGCGATCTGTGGCGACGGTAATGAGCTGCCGCGCGCCGAGGATCAGCGAGATGACCGCCGTCGCCGCGCCAATCCACTTCACGATGCGGGCGGTCGTGGACGAAGAAGATGGATCAACGTCTCGCCGGTGTCGTGAGCGCATGAATGTAACGATGCTAGCACCAGCGCTTTCGTTCAGTTTTGCCGATCACACTTTTCGATTTGCAGATTCAGAGTTGAAATCTGTGGCAGTAGCCGAGGACACGAGGACACGTCTCAAACATCGACTCGTCGCCCCCTGGCGGCGCGACGGGCCTCGCAGACGCGGCAGACTCGTTGGATCGGAAGTTGCCGAGAGCTTCTCAGAGGTCATCGCATGGAAACTCTGAGAAGGACAGCGTTTGTTGCCGCATGCTTGCTGATCACCGGATCGGCGGTCTCCGCGCAGACGTCGGTTTCAATCGGCGTTCAGATTGGTCCACCGCCGCCGCCGCAAGTGGTGTACGTGGCTCCACCGCCGCCGCCGCAGCCCGAGTACATCTGGGTCGAGGGCTACTGGTATCCGGTCAAGCATCGCTATGTGTGGCACGACGGGTACTGGACGCGGCCGCCGTATGCCGGCGCTCGCTGGATCTCAGCCCGGTACGAGCGAAACATGTATTTCGAGGGGTATTGGGCAGGTAATGGCGGCGTGATCATTCACGATCATCGATGGGATGGCGATCACGAGCGTGATTTCAAGGGCAACCGCGGACGTGGCCGCGGACGCGGACATCGCTGAGCACTCGCGGAATCGGAAGCTCCCCCGATTCTGCTCCTACATGCGTGACGCTGCGGGTTCGGTCGTTTCGTTGTGCACCGCGGCGTCCTCAGGTTCGGCAAGAAATGGCTGCGCGAGCATCCACGGCAAAGTGGAATGCTTGCCTTCGGCAAATTCACGAAGACCGAACTCGATGGCGTCCTCTCCGGCGGCAGGATGTTCCCGGTAGGTGCCGAACACGCGATCCCACCACGAAAAGATTGTTGACAGATTCGACCGGTTGTCGCCGGCTGCCTGCGAATGGTGAATCCGGTGCATGTCCGGCGTGACGAGCATCGTTCGTACGATCCGATCGAGCGATGAGGGAATCCGCAGGTTGGCGTGTTCGACGAGACTGACTGTCATTGACAGCAGTCTTGAAAGAAACACTGCGGTCGGTGGCGCCCCGAGCGCGAGGATCAAACCGAATTCGAGCGTCGTCGTGAAGATTTCTTCGAGCGGGTGAAATCGGATCCCGGTGGTGAAGTCATATTCTCGATCGCTGTGGTGCGTCCGATGGAGCCTCCAAAGTAGGGGCACCCGGTGAAGCAGGTAGTGCCGCACGTAGAGGAGAAGATCGAGAGCCACAATCGTTGCGATGAGTTCGACCGGGGCGGACCAGGTGGTGTGGGCGAACAGCCCCCAGCCGCGCTGCGCGCAGAACGCCGCCCACGCGATTCCAGCCAACGGAAAGACCGCGCGGACCACCAGATTGTTAACGAGGCTGATGCCGAAATTGCTCGCGAGCCGCAGGCCCTCGGCGGCCGCTGCAACACGGCGCGGAGCGAGCCACTCCGCCACGGCCAGCACGATGATTAACCCGAAAAACGTGGCCGTGTAGATAGCCGACAGCTGTTTGAGAACGGCGTCCATTGCTGTGCGCTTGATGTAGCTCCGCGACGATCACAAAGAAGGGAAGCGATCCGCCCGATCGGGCATCACGCTTCCATTCTCCGTTCCACGGGTACTACGATTACTTCGAACGCCAGCGCGCCCTCGCGATCAATACGCCACCCGCGAGCAAACCGAGGCCGCCGGCAATCGAACTCGGATCGATTTCCGGAGCCACGGTGCCGGCGAAGGCGTGGGACGCCGCCGACAACATCACGATCGAAACTCCCAGGACATAAGCCGCAACCTTCATGCATCCTCCTTTCTCGTCATGACCAGACAGACCACCGACCGGACGTGAACACGTACATGGCGATGAGCGCATTCGTCGTTGCGTGCGCGAGCACCGCATCGCCAACGGCGCGCCGCCGGTAGAGCGCGCACGCAAAGGCCATCCCTGCGATCACGCCCTGTGGCCAGAGCGCTCCATGAAACACACCGAACAGCGCGGACGAAATCACGAACGACGGCCATGAAAACGCACCCACCGGCACGCTGTCGATATCGCTGTCCGTCACACGGCGCATGGCGTACACGCGGAACGCGAGTTCCTCCGCCACCGGAACCGCAATGACGTAACCGACCAGACGCAGCGCCAGCCATGCCGCGGCCCACGATGGATGAACCGATTGAAGCGCCACCGGCCAGGCAGCGTTGCTGGTAAGTCCGTCGGGGAACATCGCAATCCAAACCGCGAACGTGCCAACCCCGATTGCCAGCGCTCCCCATGAACACGTCCAGTTGAGGCGCGCGTACGTCTTCCGGCAGCTCCACATCACCGCCGCGATCGCGACGATACGCAGCGCATAGAGCCAGTCAAAACCGGCAGAGACCGCGCCTGTGACCATCGCGGCTGCGAGCATCGCCACGAATGGACCGAGATAGGCTGCGGTGGACTCGAACGTCGGGCCGGCGGCAATTTCGCCCGCGGCTCGCGCGTGCGCCATGAAATATCCGCGCAAATTGATGATCGCGACGAAGCTCAGGCCGACGGCGTTGAAGATCAGCCATCCCGCCTGCGAGTGAAACCCGCCGGCTGCGATGTCGGGCCACCCGGACGTACCGATCACAACCAGCGCAATAATCCGCACGGCATTGAGGAGCCAGATCGTGATGGCGCCGATTGGGAGGAGGAGCAGTGCGCCGGGAAAGCGCAGGTCCTTCCGGAACAGAAAGAGATAAATCGCCAGAAAGGCGAGAATCAGCCCGACGCCCTCATAACCGGAACACTCCGGCGCGATGACCACTCTGAATACCGGCGTGCCGACCCGCAGCAGGTTGGGGTCGCTGATGACGTCCGCGTAGAGACCACTCAGCACCCATCTGACGACGGCGAACGTGTAGCGCGCGAGCGGCGGCCAGAGCGCTTCAGTGAGCAGTCCTGCCGCCCAGACCGTCGTCCCGGCGGCAATGCTCCAAGCGATGAGCACGCGTCGTTCGATGAGGGCAGCACGCCATCGCTCGTGCGGGTAGACGGCCAGAGCCCAGGATGCGAACGTGGCCGCGCCGGTCACACACCATGCGGCACTCCACAGCGCCGGGTGCAAGGCCACCGAATCTCCGCCGACGAAAAAGATGCCGGTCAGCCGCGCGAACAGAAGAAACGCAACGGCGTGGAACGCGAGAAACGGGAGGCGGGCGCGCGTGTCGCCGCCGACGCGGGTTACCGGCGTCACCTCCCTCAGCCATTTGCGGCCGGGAAGAAGCATCACTACGGCGATCGCAATGGCCAGCCGGAGGTACTGAGGTGACCATCCGACCAGCACGGTCCAGATCGACGGGGCTTTCTCCAGCGCCTGTGTGTCGAAGCTGATCGTGAGGTAGAGCACTTCGACGAGCAGCAGCGCCATCAGCGCGAGCTGCGGCCGATATCGCCACACGCTGATCGCGGCGATCGGGGGAGCCTCGGTCGTGGCGTTGATGGACACGTCAGGAGGTCACTGGCCCAAAGGTGGTAAGGTTCGGCACGGCGAGCAACGCTCATGCCCGGCGCACCCGAGTCAATTGTTTGCGTCGTGAGTTCTGCTAAGTGGCGCTTGTACCGACGTTACGCGCAGTGCAGTCGTCGAACGTTCAAATCGATCGGTCGCGTGTCGATCGAAAAGACAGTTGGATCGGCGACTTTGGTCGCCGCGCCGATCAGCGGATGGTCGTTTCCGCGACGCGCCGCACGTGCTTGTCGACAATCGCGAAGAGCAGGGCGTTGGGATCGGCCTTGCAGTCGGCGGCGATTCCCCGGCCGGCCTCGAGTCCGGCTTCACGATCGTTCGGAATCGCGAGATCACGGTTCGCGAGCGACACTTTCGCCAGCGTCGTCACGATTGCGATGACTTCGGGATAGCTCCTGTGCGCGGCGACCCAGGCCTGCGCACATGTCAGCGGCAGTGCCTGCATCGCGCTCACTGCCGGCACGCGGCCCGCGGATTTCGCAGCGCCTTTCGATTGAGCACCGATCGGAAATGCCGTAGCCGCCGCAAAGAGTATTGCGGCGATCGATACGAGTAGAGGTCGCCTCATCATGTCGCGCACCTTTCGCTCGATTCGACTATCTCTTGAGCTTCTTGATCCTCTTCACGGTCCTGGCGACGTCGGCGACGTTGTCGAGCGTATCGGCCACGTCCGCCACGCGCATCGCGGTCTCGACGCCCTCACTGACAGCCGCGCCGACGATAACGAGCTCGTCGACGTCGCGCAGTTGCGGGGCGGTGTACGTGGCAGCTTCCGTCGCCGTCTCAAGCGCGGCGTCGAGCGCGGCGTCCTGGATCGCGTTCTCGAGGCCTTCTCGCACCGCGAGACCGACCGCCCTCCGGGCAACGTCGCCTTTCCAGTCCGCAGCGGCATCGATCGCGGCAAAGAGGAACGACACCGCAGCAGCCGTTTCGATCAACCTCGTGTTCCGCTTGCGCATGCTCCCCTTTGCGTGCCGATCACAACATGTCGTGACTCGGACGGATCCGACGAGTCGATTCGCTCCGCAAATTTGACGGATGCACAATCGCAGGGACGACGGGAGGCAGGGGGCATGCCGTCGCAACACGCAATTTCCGGATCCGGCATTCAAAGTCGTCACTGGCGCGTGATCCAAATTTGAACTGCCATTGGCCTGTCTGCGGCTTACAAGGCGGTATTCATGAAGCTGCGCGGGCGCATTGATTGCAGCCTTTGGGACTATGCCCCGTTTTCCACGGCGTTTCACTCCGACGGTCGTCGTCTGCATCGTTGCCGTCTGTGTTCCTCCGGCGCCCTCTGTGGCACAGTCGCGCACCGGGTCCGAGGGTACGTCCAGAGTTGCCGCCGACGTGATCAAGCTGACCAACGTCGAGCGGACCCACTATCGACGGGCAGCGCTTCGTGCCAACCCTCGCCTGATGCGCGCGGCGCAACTACAGGCAGAGCAGATGGCGCGGGCCGGTCAGATGGCGCACGTGCTTCCTGACGCACGGTATCCACGCACCGAGGATCGCATCGCGGCGGCAAACTATCGCTGGCAGACAGTCGGCGAGAACGTCGCCTTCGGTCAGGCGAATGCCGCGAAGGTGCTCGACAGCTGGATGCATTCCCGCGGTCATCGGACGAACATCCTCAATGCGACCTTCACCGAGATGGGTGCCGGCTACGCAATCGACCGCACTGGACGTCCGTACTACGTGCAGGTCTTCGGGCGACCGCTCTCCTAAGACCGCCCTCATCAACAATGGTTCCGTTACACAAACGCATTCTCGCGTTGAGTACACGAATGTTCGGGTGCCGCCTCGCGACACGCTCGAGAGGAGCTTATGTCGCGATCGCTGCTGCCGCTCTCGCCGTCGCTGTCCCTGCGTGGATCGTTGTCGCACGCGGTGCGACTCCGACACTCCCGATAACGGCATCGCCGGGTTCGGACGCTGCGCATCTTGTCGAGGCGAGGCGCCGCGCCGATTTCGCGGCGATGCAAACATTCAGGCCTGGTTACGGGTTCTGGCGTCATGTGTTCACGTTGCCCGACGGATCGATTGCCTTTGGAAGTGCATCCGACGGAAGGCTCCTCGCCACGTTCCCCTCGCGCGGCGATTGGACGCGTCACGCGGTGTGGGTCGACCCTGCTCTGGCTGACGTCCTCGATGGCCAACACCTGGCGCGAAAGCTCGGTGACCGCCGCGACCAGGTCGCGGAGCTTCTCGAACGCGCGGCGGGACCGGTGCTGCAGAACTCCACCCGTGGCGACGCGCTCCTGCGCAGCGTGCCGCGGTATGGAAGCTTCGTTGCGGAGTGGAGCGCGATCTACGAGCGGTTCGGGGTGCCAGCGGAGATTGGCCTCGCGCAGGTCATTCTCGAGTCAGGCCTGAACGGCACGCGGCGTTCCGAAGCCAACGCGGTGGGCTTTTGCCAGTGGCTGCGGAAGAACTGGAAGCGGCTGAACTACTTTTCACCAACGCCGCTCGAGGACGAGAACCAGACGAGTCAGGCGCCGTACTGCGCGGCGTATCTGTCGGTGCTCGCCACGAAGTACGGGTCATTCATCCCGGCCCTGTCGGAGCACAACGCCGGCGGCACCAATGTCGGTCGAGCGTTGATCAACGGCGAGCACCTTGGTGCGACAGATGTTCGCGCCCGGTACTTCCTCGGGTCGAAGCTGGCGCGCGATCTGCGAACGCTGCAGCGCAAGGACTACGAAGACGTGTATTACAGCTACGGTCCGCGCTCGTACCTCTACGCCGAGATGGTGTTCGGCAACACGTTCAACGTCGCAGAGCTCGCCGCGTCGATCCCGCAGGAACGGATTCACGCGATGCGAACGCCGCGCGCGATATCGCTGGCAGAGATCGTCAAGCGTACCGGCCTTGCCCGCGCAGAGGTGCAGCGGTTCAATCCCGCACTGGTAGCCAGCGTGCAGGCGGGAGAGACACTGTACCTTCCGTACCACGTCAGTGGCTTTGGTCCTGACGTCGCGTTCTGGCATCGGCCGCCGAGTCCCGCGTATCTGGCGGTTCTCGACGACTTCATCCGCCTCGATGCAGGCGCCGAGCATTGGGACGATCCGACGTTTGCGCCTGTTCTGGCGGATTTCAGGCGGCGCTTCAGAAATACGAACAGCGAGGAAGGCACGGTGATGGACACCGTCCTGGCGTACGTGATGGATCAGGCGTACACGAGCGGCAGGCGCACGCTCCTGTCGGACTTCCGCCGCGACGAGAAGGTGCAACAGCTGATCGAACGCGGCGTTCGCGAACTCGACGTCCTCCACGCGCCGAATCTTCCTCTGTCTCCTGCAACGTTCTGACGGGAGCTGGCCGCAAGCTCAGCCATTTGATAGAGTCGCGCCTCACACATGGAGGAGTCGATGCGTGTAGTCGTTCGGGTCGTCCTCGCGCTGCTCGTCAACGGCGCGGTCTCGTCGGCATACGGCGCGAGTTGTACGGCGGAGCAGGGCCAGCTGCTTATCGATCAGGGGCGTTACAAGCAGGCGATCAACGAATTCACCTGCGTCATCGACGCGCAGCCGACAGAAGTGGAAGGTTATCGGGGTCGCATCGAGGCTCAACTCCTTCTGGGGGAGTATTCAAACAGCTTCGGCGACTATGCGCGCCTGACGGCGGTGGTCACGCCGGTGCACCCGGACGCGCAGACGACGATCCTGACGGGCTACGCGGCGCGGCTCGACGCTGCTCCCAACAGCATCCCCGCACTCACGGGTGCCAGCTTCGCCCGCTGGGCGTTCTTCGATTACCTCGGGGCCATTCACCTGCTCGACCAGTTGCTCGCGCTCGAGCCGGCAAACCCCTACGGCAATCTGTTCCGAGGCTCGAGCCGGCTGCTGAAGGGCCATGCCGTCAACGATGGCGTCGGCGACCTCGACTACGCGATCGCGCTCGCGCCCGCGAGCCCCGACGTTCATTACATCGTGGCGGATGCGTACAGCTACGGTCTGTCGGATCCCAACCGCGCGTTTACGGAAGCGACGTTCGCGCTCAATGGCGGCCTCGCCACGCCGCGGGTGCACGCCATCCTTGGCAGCGCCTACCTTGCGTTTGGCAACGTCGCGGCCGCAGCGGCCCACATCCAGACGCACATCCAGCTCGTCACCACCGGGCTTGTCACGACATCCGCGCTGCCGCTGGGCACGACGTTGGAGCGCGCCGTCGTGCCGGGGCAGACCCTCGACATCCCGCTTGTGGTGAATGCTGGGGAAAAGGTTTCGATCGTGACGAGCAGCCACGATTATTGGGACACGATCCTCGTCCTGCTCGATTCGAACGGCTTTCCGGTGCTTGGCAGCGATGATGCCTGGAAGTACTTCGCCGCGTTCGATTGGACTGCTCCTTTGAGCGGCACCTACCGGATGAGGGTCACCTTCTTCGAGGGCGTCATCACGGGCACGCTGCGGGTCTCACGCAAGTGACCGGCCTGTAACGGGTCCTGTTGAAATGACGGTTGCAGCCGAGAAACAACACAGCGCCGTAACTCACCACTCCACCGATTCAGGATGTGACCGTCATGACGACCATCGGAGCCTCCCTCATCATCAACGGACAAGTGACCAGCCGTGAGGACATCACGATTCACGGACGCGTCAAAGGCGAAATCAGCCTTGAATCAGGCGCGTTGCTGGTGGCACCCACCGCAAACATAGACGCTCGCGTCCGCGCGCCTCGATTGACGATTCACGGCACGATGGCCGGTGACATCGCTGCCGACGAACGTGTGGAGTTGACTGACACGGCCAGTGTGTCAGGCACGCTGCTGGCGCCAGCGGTGGTGATGAAAGAAGGGGCGTTCTTCAACGGCGCAATCGCCGTCGACCGTAATCCAAAGAAGGGCCGCTAGAGTTCTCACATTCCTGCCCGCTCTGTCCCGCGGGAAGGCTCTTTGCTCTTAATCGGGCAGCACCGCGATCTGCTCGGATTTCGGCGCGCTTCGCTCCCCAGCCCCGCCAGAAACGTGAGTCCGGGCTCAGATTCGTACCCGTCGACGCAGGCGGGCAGATCTGTGCAGTCGTGGTCAGTCAACACAATGCGGGAGGTTCAGATGATTCGACGCATCGCTGCGGTCGTACTCGCCCTGATACTTAATCCGGTGTTCCTCCACGCCCAGGACAACGTGTTCACGGTGACGGTCTCCTCCGCGGACGTCTACAAAGGACCAAGTAACGTCACCCCTGTGATCGGCCATGCGTCGCGTGGCACCGCGCTCATCGTGTCGCGCAACCTCGGCGGCTGGGTGAAGATTGCGTGGCCTGACGCCGAGGACGGTATCGGCTACGTCCGCACGTCGATGGGGCAGGTTGGTGGAGCCGACGCTGGCGCGAGCGCCGCGACCGCGTCACCACGCCCGTCGTCTGCGAGCGCAAACGCGGCCGGCGCGTCGGCGGCGCGTGCGTCGGCCGGCCAGCAGATCACTCCTCGTGGTCAATCCCGGGTCCGCGAGATCAGCCACACCTTCGGCGTGGGCGCGTCGCTCGCGCCAATGAGTGGGGTCGGCGCGACCGCACGGGCATGGCACAAGAAGCATCTGGGAATTCAGGTCGCGGTCGTGCACGATGCCATGACGAGCGATGTCGCTGTAGGACGCGTGACGTCGATGCGATTTGAACCAGGCGTGGAATACGCACCGTTTGATCGCGTGAGCGATTACGTCTGGCTCCGCCCGTATCTGGGATCCGCGGTCAGCTTTGTCCATCAGACGTGGACGATCGCGAGCCCTCTCGGGATACCGCCTGTCTCCGACAGCGGTTTGGGAGTTCGCTTCTACGGCGGTGGCGAGCTGACCTTCGCGGGCATGCCGCAGTTCGGCGTGAGCGCGGATCTTGGCTACCGCCGTTTGCCCTCGCCGTTTGCCGGATTCAAAGCGGATCCCCTGAGCCTGTCGATCGCCGGACACTGGTACATCAAGTAGAAGGGCGGGCGTCTCCGCCCGTGGCCACAGTGATGACCTCTCACCCGGACACGCTGTCGGGGAGAGGCATCCCTCTCAACACGCCCGCATTCAGAAACCTCGCAAGTCTCACCTAACGCGACTGGCACACGCCTTGACCTCGGGGTCAGACCTCGGTGACGAGACGGCTCAACGCCTTGAGTCGCTCCATCACCAGGGTCGGACCCTATACAAAACGGATGAGCTCGCTGGTCTCAGTGAAATTTCGGGCGCGATGGCTGCTGCTGTCGCTGCTGGCCGTTGCCGCGGCGGACAACGCGCTCGCGCAGCCGCTTTACTGCGCGCCGATTCGGCCCGGCGAGACTGCGCCGCAGGTCGCGAAGCGAATTACCGGCGAGGCAAACGCCGCACGCGAACCGTGGTTCCAGATTGTGGACCCGGCGACTTCGCGTTTCGTGCCGAAGGCGCGATACGGCTCCGTGCGCGCGGGGTGGCACGCGTGCGTAGCGACCGGCCTGCCCGCGTCCGCGGCTGCGTCCGTCGGCACCAACGCATCGACATGGAGCCGCCACGTTCGGACAGCGTACGAAGACGTTGTCGGACTGATTCAATCACCTGATTCGGATCTGGGCCTGTGGCTGGTGCTCCTGGCGTTGATCGCGATTGCGACGCACAGCGCCGACCACTATTTCAGGGACCGGGAGCAGATCCTCGCAGCCATGCAGCGGTTCAGTCAGAAGTTCGTCCGCGAATTCGAACGGCCGCTTGCTGGCGCCGATCTGTCCGCTCGGCCGATTCAGTCGCGACTTCGGTTCGCACCCCATGCGTCGCGGCTGGACATCCTGATCGCACCAGGCGCCGGTCGCCGCTATCCCAACTTGACCGATCACAGGCACAACGTCGAGTACGACCTCACACGAGTACTCAACGTGCTCAGGGATGAACCGTTCGTCAACGGACGTCCATACATGGACGGCCGGTGGGTGGTCCTCCCATTCTCGTTGAAACCCGCAATCACACAGGCAGGTGGCAGGTGAACATTCTTCTTTTGAGTGCTGGTGGCGGCGGCGGCAACATCCTTCGGTCGGTGAAAGCGCTGTTTCAGCGTGACGTCGAGGTCGCGCAGGAAACCGATCCGCAGTATGCGGCGAGACTGACGGCTGCGGTGACGACGAGATTCCTCGATACGAATGAGTTCTCTCTGGCGGATGTGCCCGCGGCAGAACGCGTGCTCATCGGTCCGCGGACGACGGGACGTCTGGGCGCGCGTCACAGTCCGGACGTCGCGAGAGCGGCGCTGGAGGAATCCAGAAATGAGGTGGAAGCGCTGATTGCCCGGCATTCGGTCATCGTCCTCATCGCCACGGGAGGAAAAGGCACCGGCGCCGGAACGATCTTTCCGCTGGCGCAGATTGCGCGTCAGTACCGGAAGCTGGTGTTGCCGATCTTCGTTCGTCCCTCCTTCGAGCGGCATGAAGTCGACAAGCGTCGCTACGATCATGCGCTGCAGGTTGCGGCGCAGTTCGATGCCGCACAGATCCGTCTGATGGAAATCCTGAATGACCGCGGCTACGTCGAAGACCATCCGCAGCCGCAAGCCGTGGTGTGGGAGCGCATGAACCTGCCGATCGCCCGGAGCCTGCGCGGATTGATCTACGTGCTCTGGGATCTTTCGCAGGTGGATCCGTCCGATCTGTCGATGCTGTTTGCCGGGAACGGACGATTCCGGACCGCATTCGCGGAGCTGGATCCGCCAGCCGGCCAGGATCCGACGCGGTCCGAAGTGCACGACGCCGTGCAGAGCTGCTGCGAGAATCCGTACTATGCCTTCGGCAAACCCGCTGGCACGTCGCTCATCTGCATCCATGGCGAGTGGTCGAATGTGGTTGATGCGAGGATCAAAGGACAACTGGCGGCGGCGGCGATGGGCGATCGCCCAGACAGTCCGTACACACCGTTATATGTACGGACGGTTCATGCACCGAGGCCGTGGGGTGTAACGGCGTTGCTCAGCGAGTTCACCGGTTCACATCAACCGCTCGACATTGAATGGTCCATGGCCGCCGAGAGCGAACAGCGTGTCCTTCATCTCGAGCTGAAGGAGCCACGCATCGCAGTTCTGCCGCTGCCTGTCCTCAGCGCGGCCTCTCCATTCGAGGAGCCGGGCCAATCGGCGTTTGCATCCGAGGAAGGCGACACGACGTCGGTGCCGAGTGAGGATGACGACCTGCCGGCGTTTTCGAGTTTTTGGGAATTCGCCGTGGCGATCAATCGTTCGGATTCCGTCGCTCTCGCGCTGGCCAGAAGCGAGGCGTCGGAGAGGCTGCCGATCGACCCCGCAGATGTGAGGAAGCTCCTCGGCACTGTCTGGTTTCGAGGTGTGGTGCCGCGTCTATCCGAGGCGTGGAAGACCCGCGTTCTCGATGTGCTCGTCGGCGGCGTCGCAGTTCCGAATCATCCGGTGAGGCGCGGGAAACAGAGTGTGCGGTTGAGTGACATGAGCTATCAGGACCTGCTGGAGCTGGCGAAGACCTCGACGCTGGCGACCATTCGTCCGGATTTGGATCTACTCCTCGCGGTGGGACGCTTGTGGGGTGAGGATGGATTGCGCCGGCTTCGCTTCGCCGATGCAACGCCGAACGGGACCCCCACGATGTTCGCCTCCCTGTTCCAGGGAGTGCGCCTTCGAGGAGAAAGCGCGCAGGGTGCCGATGAACAGCGATAATCCGCTTATGAGCTGTTCTCGCGTGGGTGGCCTTGTCGCCGTTGCGTTAATCATTGCCGGATGCGCCGGGCGCTCGCAGACATCGCCGTCGTCCACGCTCACTGTGAACCAGCTCTCGGGTACCTGGAATCTCGTGTCAATCCAACCTGCAGGTCAGGGCGATCAGGCCGCGCCGCCAGGCGCCAGCTACACGCTGACGTTCGCGGACGGCCGTCTGTCGACACGCGTCGACTGCAACGTGTGCAACGGCGCCTTCACGCTGTCGGGTCAGACGCTGACTGCGGGGCCCGCGCTCGCGTGCACGCGGGCGGCGTGCCCCACCATGGCTTTCGAGAACGGCTATACCAGCCTGCTCAGCGGAGAGAGCACCGTCACACTCGCGAGCAACGTGCTCGCGTTGTCATCTGCGCGAGGAGTGTTGCGCTTCACGCGATAGCCATAAGGTCCTACTGTCTTCTCGCGCCGCCTCGGTATAATCGCGCGCATATGCGCCGACGGTTCGAACTCAACGGGGAATACGTCCAGACGGACACGCGTCAGTGTGATGTCGACTGCTGGGAGCTTCGCATCACGGACGCGGAGGGAAATGTCACCGTCCAATACTTTTCAGATCCAAGCCTGCTCGATAGAGCGGCGACCAAGGCGCATCGCGACTGGGAAGACTTTGGATGGGTGTCGGAGTCGTTCGACGATTGGGTTCCGACAAGCCACAGCCTCGCGAAATAGAATCGCGCCGGCATGGCGCGCGCGGAAACCATAGCTGGAGGACGCCATGAGAGCGTGTGCGAGATTTGCCGCCGCGTGCCTGCTGGGAGTCTTGGCCATGATGCCGCGCGTCGCCGCTGCGGCCGATCTGGTCGTTCTGACGAATCAGGGCGCGACGCCGGGGGTAAAGGAACTCGCGGCGGCCTTCGAGCGTGCCAGCGGCCACAAGGTGAGTGTCATCCAGGTTGAGGGCGATGCGTTGGAACAGAGGATTGCCAGCGGTTCGGCAGACCTCGTCACCGCGAATCCGCCCGCGATTGACGATCTCGTCAAGAAGGGGAAAGTGGTGGGCGGCACTGTTACGCCCTTCGTGCTCGCCGGACTCGGCCTGTCGGTGCGCGCCGGCGCGCCGAAGCCCGACATCAGCACCGTGGAGGCCTACAAGGCGACGTTGCTCGCGGCGAAATCGATCGGCTATTCGCGCGGCTGCAGCGGGACCAATGTCGCGGAAGGGATTGCACGGCTCGGCCTCACCGAGCAGTTGAAAGCGAAGACGATTTTCACCAGCGGCAGTCCCGTCGCCGACCACCTCGCGCGCGGCGAATTTGACATCGGCATCCAGCAGACCAACATCATGGTCGGGGTGCCCGGAACCGTGTATGTCGGGCCGTTGCCTGGTTTTCTGAACAAGCCGTGCCCCTCCAGTGTGGGCTTGTTGGCGACGTCCAAGGAGCCGGCCGCCGCGCGGGCCATGATCACGTTCATGGCGTCGCCGGAAGCTGCGCCGCTGCTTCGGAAGACGCACGTCGAACCCGCCATCCCGTGAAATCGTTTTGTTGTAAGCTCTCGCCGATGTTGCTGTTCCGCCCGCTTGCGCTCTCGGCGTGCCTGTTTCTCGTGGGGATAGCGTCGACAGAAGGCGCGGGTCCACAGCAGGCCGCCGCCACCGCGCCTGACAGTCCGGGCGGTCCAGGCAGGGAAATCGTTCAGCGGAAGTGCGCCCAGTGCCATGCAGCCACCATGTGGACCGCGCTTCGACAAGATCGACGCGCCTGGGAAAGCACCCTGTACCGGATGGTAGGCCGTGGTGCGTTGTGGACGCCGGAAGAAATCAGCGCCATGGCGGACTACCTGACGCAGATTCGCGGCCCAGCAAAGTAGGTTCGTAGAGGCCGACCTTTGACGTCGGCCAAGCACGCGAGGAGTGCCATGAAAGAGCTCGTCGCTCAACTCCTTTCCAACGGTATCTCTCGCCGCGATTTCGTGCGCCGCCTCGTCGCGAGTGGCGTCACCGTCACTGCTGCGAAATCGATTCTCGAGTCGGTGGACACGTTCGCGCAGACTCCGGGCGCCCCCGCTCCGGCCGAGGCCGTGAAGATGTTTCAAGGCAACGGCGGTGAGGCGTTTGCCGAGCAGCTGATCGCCTCGGGCGTGAAGTACGTGTTCGGCAACTCGGCGAGCGAGGACGCCGAGTTCTACGAAGCGCTCGTCAACCGTCCGCAGTTGCAGTACGTGCTCACTCCGCATGAAGGTCCCGGTGCCGCGATGGCGGCGGGCTACGTCAAAGCCTCGGGGCAGCCGGCGGTCGTGATGACGGCCGGCTCTGTCGGGCTGATGAACGCGCTGGGCCAGATGTTCAACGCGTGGAAGGAGCAGACGCCGCTCGTCTTCTACGCGTATCGCACTGAGGACTCGCGCGCCGCCGGACGCGACGGCTTCGAGGAGCTGCCGGGTCAGGAACAGGTCACCTCCACGATGACGAAGCTGACGTGGGGAGCGCGCCGTCCAGAGATGATTCCCGAAACGGTACGGCGTGCCTTCAAGGTGGCATGGACGCCGCCGTACGGGCCGGCCTACATCACGTGGAACTCCGACTACACCGGCGAAAAGTTCCAATCAGAAATCATCCGGCACGATCAGGTGGATCCGCGGATGCGCGTCCGCCCGAACCCGACGGAAGTGGAGCGCGCGGCGAAGCTGCTCGTGGACGCGCGCCGGCCGCTGCTCATCGTCGGCGACGAGGTGTACAGAGCGAAGGCGTTCGACAAGGTGGTGCAGCTCGCGGAGCTGCTCGCGCTGCCGGTGACGCAGGCGCGCTCGGTGCACGTCAGTTTCCCGCAGCAGCATCCGTTGTGGGTCGGCAGCATACCCGGTGGACGCGTCGAGTCGCTGACCTATCCCACCGACGTGGATCTCGTCATCAACATCGGCGGCAAGCTGCAGCCCAACTCACCTGCGCCGCTGGTCTCGCGCAAGACCATGTTCATCGACATGCGCAACGACAGCGCGAGCGTCGGTAGCGTCATGAGGACGGATGCCCCGCTGGTGGCGGACGTCGCGTATGGAACCGAGGACCTGCTCGCGGCGGTCAACCAGCTGTTGACGCCGGCGATCAAGGCGCGGATTGCGCAGCGCGCCGACGAGGTGCACGCGTTCAGCGCCAAAGCGCGGCAACTGCGCGCGCTGGTGTCGCGCAACCCGCTCTGGGACGCGAGTCCGATGGAAGCCGATCGTGTGACCTACGAAGTGGCGCAGTGGGCCGACAAGGACGCGATCGTCGTCCACGAAGCGGGGTCCGTCGAAGTCTCGCACAGCTTCGAATTCGATCCGCGCGGCGGACGTGAGCTGTTCTTCTACTACGGCGCGCACCTTGGGTCGGGTGTCGGCACCGCGGCGGGCGTGGCGCTCGCCCGTCCACGCAAACAGGTCATCTGCCTCATGGGCGACGGTTCGTTCCTCTTCGGACCCACGGCACTCTGGAACATGGCGCGCCTGCAGCTGCCCGTGACCGTCATCGTCTACAACAACCACGCGTATGGCGGTCCCCACAATCGAGCGATCAGCAACCTGGGAGGCACCGGCCGCTCGATCGATGCCAGCAAATTCGTTCACGATTACCTCGGCAAGCCGGACATCGACATGTCGGCGATCGCGAAGGGGTTTGGCGTGGACGGCGAGCGTGCGAAGAACCCAGCGGAGCTCAAAGCTGCTCTTTCGCGCGCACGCCGGAATGCGGCGAACGGCAAACCGTATCTGATCGACGTCGAAGTGGCGCGGCACGGGCCGGGCTGGTCCGAGGATCCCTGGGTACCCACGGTCTCGCGGGCGTAGCCGGAGCAGGCGCGGCCGTGAGATGGTCGTTCGGCGCTCGCGCGGCGCTCGTCGCGCTTGTGCTCGTGTCCACCTGCGAAACCGCGTTCGCGGGACAAGAGACGCCGCCGCCGTTCAGCCGGCCGAGCATCCGCGCAGTGCGCATCGACGCCGCCGAAGCGCCGGTGATCGACGGCGATCTGTCGGACGAGGCGTGGGCCAAAGCGGCGGTGATCGACGATTTCAGACAGCGATCGCCCAACCCCTACGAAGCGGGGACCGAACGCACGGTGGTGCGCATCCTGTACGACGAGAACAATCTCTATTTCTCGTTCTACGCGTACGACAGCACGCCCGATCAGATCGTCGCGCGCAACATGCAGCGTGACGGCCAGGCCTTCACGTCCGATTCGGTGATGATCTTTCTCGACCCGGGCCAGACGCGCCGCAACGCGTACAACTTCGAGATCACCGCGGCCGGGGGACGCTCGGACCAGCTCGAGCTCAATAACACCGAGGAATTGACCGAGTGGGACACCATCTTCGACGCCCGCGCGCGGATCGTCGGCGACGGCTGGGTATCGGAGTTCGCGATTCCGTTCAAGAGCCTCTCCTACGAGGCGACCCAGACCACGTGGGGTTTCGACGTCGCCCGGCGCATCTACCACAAGAACGAGCGTGTCCACTGGGCGGGAGTCAATCCGGCGCTGAACTTCACCGATGTCAGCCAGAGCGGCGACCTCGTCGGGATCGAGAACGTCAGTCAGGGGATCGGGCTGGACGTCCAGCTCTATGGCGCGCCGCGCATGAAACGCGATTGGCAGGTTGATGGTGCGGGCGCGGATTCGAGCGTGACCGCCGGCGGCAATGCGTTCTACAAGGTGACGCCGTCGCTCACCAATACACTCACCGTCAATCCGGACTTTTCGGATGCGCCGCTCGACATCCGTCAGGTCAACACGACGCGGTTCTCCCTGTTCACCCCCGAGACGCGCGACTTCTTCCTGCAGGACGTGGCGGCGTTCGAATTCGGCGGGCGCAGCTTCGGCCGCAATTCAGCCGATCGATCGTCGAACAACGGGCGGCCGTTCTTCTCGCGCAATATCGGCCTCGTGCAGGGACGTCAGGTCAGCCTTCCCGTCGGCGACAAATTGTCTGGACGTCTGGCCGGCTTCGACGTCGGTGCGTTCAGTGTGCTCACCGACACGACGCCGACCGACCAGAAGGGGCAGGTCCTGTCGGTGGCGCGCGCGACGCATCCGCTGTTCAGCGAATCGAAATTCGGGTTCGTCTTCACCAACGGCGACCCGACCGGACTCACCGACAACACTGTCGCCGGCGCCGACTTCCAGTATCGGAACTCGACGCTCTTCGGCAACAAGGTGCTGCAGGCCGACATGTTGTACATGCGGAGCTTCTCGACCGCAGCCGGCAACGACGACTCGTCGGCCGTATCACTCAACTTTCCAAACGAACCATGGTCGGGCGATTTCCTGTTCAAGCAGATCGGGTCGGATTTCACGCCTGCGCTCGGCTTCGTGAACCGCACCGCGATTCGGCAATACGTCGCGACCGTCACCCGCTTGAACCGCTACCGAAACACGTATCTCAACACGCTCGAATTCGGGACCAATCTTGAATTCGTCACGGACCTTCACAATGTAATGGAGTCACGCGCCGGAGACGCGCTGGTGCGGGCGAGGTCGAGGGCCGGCGATCAAATCACGCTGCGAGTCGTGAATTCGTTCGAGAACGTGCCAGTCCCCTTCGAGCTGCCAAGGGCTGTGCCGGTACTCGTAGGCAGGTACAACTGGACCAATGTCAACGTAGGCGTGCGCTCGTTCAACGGACGCGTGCTGTCACTGCAGGCCGACATGACGTGCTGCCGGTTCTACAACGGCGACGCCCTCGTCTCGCGGTTGAACGTGATCTTCCGGCCCAGCACTCACTTCGAGATCAATGTGGGCCATGAGGCGAACGCGATCGATCTGCCAACTGGCGCCGTCGACATCCACCTCGGCACCGCGGACGGCGTCATCAATTTCACGCCGGTCATGCAGATCGCACTTCAGGCACAGTACGACAACATCAGCGAAAACCTCGCGTTCTCGGGGCGCTATCGGTGGGAGTATCACCCCGGCAACGAGCTGTTCATCGGCCTGGGCCAGAGCGCGCTCGTCTCCAACCGCGGCTTCATCGGGCAGGTGACACAGGCCACGATCCGCCTCGGCCATACGTTCCGCTTTTAGATCGCCGCAGAATCCCGTATTGATCGAGGTCGCAGCGGTCCATAGACTTCGCTCCGTCCAGCGGTATCGGATCCGCGTCTGAACCCGGGAAGGGGGCATTACATGGCACAAGTCAGCGAACTACTCGACCGCTTTGTTGAACTGTTCAATGCGGGCCGCTACGAAGAAGCCGAGGCGGACTTCGCGCCGGGTGGCTACAGCGAAGAGGTTGGCACAGGGCGGCGTCTGACGATCAAGGAAGCCACGGCGAACGCCCGCGCGTGGAAGGAAGCGTTCCCCGATGCGCGCGGCACAATCACGAACAAGATTGTCGCGGGTAACAAGGGAGCGGCGGAAATCCTCTGGCGCGGCACCAATCGCGGATCGTTGATGGGCAACGCGCCGACCGGCAAATCCGTCGAGGTGCGTGCCGTCGTCGTCATCGACACTGACGGCGCCAAGATCAAGCGCGCCACCCACTACATCGACGTCGCCGGAATGACCGCGCAGCTTGGTGGTCGAGCAGTGGCGGTCACCACGTAAAAGAGAGAGGCGGTTGCTTCAGGGCGCTTCAGCCAGCTTCTTCATGTTCTGGAGCGCCCCTTCAAATCTCATCCGGCGCTGCGCCACATCGGCCTTCTTCGCCGCTTCATCCGCTTTGTCGGAGATGTCATACATCAGCGTGTAGAGCAGCTTCGAGCTCTGGGCGGTGACCGGCCTCGCTTCGAGGAAGCCGTGATAGAGGTTGTAGAACTGTCCTGCGCGAACAGGCTGCGTATACCCGTACGCAAGGTCGGTCTTGGCGACGAGGATCTCCGTTACCTGTCCGCCGCGGAGCAGGCGGACGGTGCCGACGCCGCCATCGCCGGACTTGATCGCGCAGTCGGTCACATCCAGCCATTTGGTAATGTCGCAGTAGCCGCCGACTTTGGCCCAGACTGCCGCAGCCGGTTTTGCCACGTCGATCTCCATCTTGATGGTCATGTACTGCGGGTCTGCAGCCAGCGCGGTTCCCGCAAGCGCAAAGCTGCCAATGAATGCGGCAAGCACGTAACGTGGCATGTCCCCTCCTTGTCGGGCGAGGTGCTGCGATATCGAAATGCGCGGAAAGTCGCGTGTAGCCTACACCACTCGTGAGGTTCTTATTCAGAAGCCGCTGCGAAGTGACTGGGAAATCTGTCGGTGCCAGGGAAGGATCATTTTCTCGAACTGTAGAGCTAAGGCGGTCGGGATCCGCTTTATTGGCGACCGGAGGTGATCGTTCGCAGCACAGACTCCACTTGTGGGCGCTCCGGTGCATTGGGCGCGAGGCGCACGAACCGGTCGAAGCGGTTCGCCATGATGTCAGGGCGATCGAGATGCTGATACGCCAGCGCGGACTGGTAATACGCGTATGCGAAAGTCGGAGCCGCGGCGATGCAGGCGTCAAATACGCGTGCCGCCGAAGCGAAGTCATTACGCACCGCATACGACAAACCGAGCTCGTACTGGACGAACAGGCTTTCCGGATACGCCGCAGCCGCCGCCCGAGCCTGGTCCAGCGTGACCTCGTCGTTCGTCAATCTCCCAATGGCTAACTGCGCCGCCACCTGCACGTCGGGATCGCCGCCGGTCTGGGTCAGCGCCGTCAGATCGTTGATCGCATCGTTCCGCAGTCCGAGACGCAGCTGGCTCTGTGCGGCGAACCAGCGGTCCGCGCCGCTGACCGCGGTCGGAACGCTGCCCTTCACCCTGTCCACGACCTCGCGGTCTTCGCCCGATTCGTAGAGCGTCTGAATGCTCGAGGAACTCGGCACACTTGCGGGCCTGGCGATCTGAGTGCGCCCCTGGCTGCTCGCGCAAGCCGCGACGATCAGGATCGTGGCCCACACGGCGATGGGTGCCAGCCGATGCGCGATTTCCGTGATCTCACCGTAGTGTGTCTGCCGCACATCCCGTCTCCAAACGATGCCGTATCGAAAATCGTACCAGCACGTTCGGCGTTCGATCAGGCGAAGCAGCAACAACTTACCGTGTTCTATCGCTCAGGAAGCGCGACGCGGATTGGTCAAAATGACCTCTCGCGCGGCCACTCTTCACGGCCCAGTCACGGCGTGCATTGGCACCGCGCTGGTCAACGCCGCGATGCACCACAGCAACACGGCGATCCAGAGCGGGACGCGCCCCATCGCGCTCAACACGGCGCATGCTGTCGAGAGGACGACAATCGCGAGTGAGAGACACACCAGCACCATGCGGATTCCCGTTGTCAAAGAAACAACGAATGGCTGGTGGCCTTCTAACTGATCGCGCTCGGCGCGTTTGATTGAATTGACGGGACGACGCCTTTTCCCTCCTTCGATCGTCGTCCCGTCAATGAGAGGTAGGGTGTCCCCATCGTCAGCACGGCAGGTGCCGGACGACATCACGTGCTGCGCCGCGAACCGGTGTGCAAGGCTGACGCGATCGCGTTCCTCGAAATACGAGGAAAGTCCTCGAAAACAAGAAAATTCTGGAGCAGGATCGATCGTTGCCGTCGCGACTCGATCGACGGGCTTTGCCGTCATTAATTGGCCGGCATCGACGCCGATAGGCGGTTGAAGAGACGTCGCGGATTAGAACCTGTGCGTATAGGAGATTTTTGAAGTGGCCCTGCGATCGAGCGTGTAAAGGTGGTGGCTCAGGGGATCGTCCTGCCAGTTGTGGATATAGACGAAATACAGATCGTTGCCCGGCTTGATAATCCAGCGGAACCGCGACTGCCAACCGAGGACGCTGCTCTGGCTGTCGTACTGGATGTTGTTGACCAGCGACACCATCGGGTTCAGGTCGGTTTCGGTCACGAAGCGATACAGGCGAGTGGAAAACGCTCCCTCGGCGAGCCTGACCCGGTTCTGTTCCCGGGCGATTGTGAACAAGAGACCCGGCCGCGGGCGGAGGTTGACCTCCAGTCTCACCTCACGGCGGTTGCCCGAGTAGAAATTGCCCCACTCGACGAGCGGCCGTACCGACAGCATGCGGCGGTCAGCGGTGTTCCCATCCACGCGGTAGCGCGTGAAGCTGTACTCATGACCGATCGGCAGCGTGATGTTTGGTGCGATCTGGAAATCCTCCTGCAGGGAGTCATACGTCGGGAGGATGTGCACCTGGAGGCGGTCCTGTGAGTTCGTAAAGAGATCGAACGCCTTCACGTCGATCTCGCGCGTCAGTGTCCGGTTCGTCTCCGGATCGACTCGCCAGTCCACATCGCCGCGAAAGTCGTAGCGGCGAACCCAGGTGCTGTCGGGGCGCAGCTGGAATCCGAGTCGCGGCTGGAGCTTGCGAAAGCCCCTCCGCCGCGTGAACCCGACCGCTGGATCGTAGTTGTCCTGAACCTCGACGTACTCGAGAGCCGAGTACATCGGATCGTTCGGGTACGACAGCTCCGCTCCGAAGGCGTCGCTCTTCCCGGTGTCGAGCGGGTTCGTCGTGTGCAGGAAATAGCCGCTGAGACTCAGGTTCTGCCGTCCCCGGAACGTGGACGTGGCGAGTCTGAAATCCGCACCGCTCGTCTGACGGCTGGTGGTCGGCCCACCACGCGTATCCCGCAAGGTATAGAGCGCCCCGATGTAGGACTGACGCAGCATGCGCCGCTTGACGCGGCCGACGAGGAAATCCTCACCAAGTGCCGCACCCTCTTCACCTGTGTGGACCTGCAGCACGCCTACATCGAAATCGCCAACCTGCCCGAGAAGCTTGCCCCCAAAATCGATCCGCTGCGGGTTCCCCTGAGCGTCAAGGCCGATGCTGCGAGTAAAGAAGGGGAGGACGTCGGCGTTACTCGCGCCTTCGAAGTTCCCGCCGATGTTCGCGCTTGCAAAATCGAAGAAGAGGGCTCCGTCGAGAAAGAAATCGCGTTTCTCGGGGAACAGCAGCGAGAAGCGCGTCAGATTGACCTGACGCTGATCGACCTCCGCCTGCGCGAAATCCGTGTTCACGGTCAGGTTGGCTCGGAGGCTCGGCGTGACGCTGTAGAAGACATCGAGGCCGGCGGTCGCGTCGTTATTGACGCGCGAAGTCCCCCGCCCCGGAAATGATTCAGATGTGCCGAGCACGTACGGCTTGAGGTCGAGGCCCCGGCCCTGGCTGACATCGTGGATGCCGGTCAACAGGGCGGTGTTGCTCATGCGATTCAAGCCCTGATTCCGAGGCCAACCCATCCACACGCTCTCTTCGTTGTTCTTGTGGCGGATGTTGCGTTGAAAGTTGATGCCCCACCTGTCGCTATTGGGATCGAAGTTCAGCGTTCGGAACGGCATCTCGATTTCGATCGTCCATCCGATTTCGCTGACGTGGGCTCGTGCGTTCCAGATTCCATCCCACTGCCGATTGCGGCTGCTGAAGTCCGCTCCTTGCAGCGCGTCACCCATCGCCCCGCGCGGGTTCATCTCGAAGAAGTAACCAGTGCGGCCATCGAGGAACGTATCGAACACCCACTGAAACTGGTCGTCGCCGCCCATGCTCCCATCGCGGGCCATCTGGTTGGCGATCACCTTGTCGGGTTCGGAATCGAAGCAGGTGACCCCCATGTACAGCTTGTCCCCGTTGTAGACGATGCGCACTTCGGTCGATTCGGTCGCCCGCTGGCCGCTGTCAGGATCGCGCTGGATGAAGTTGGTCGCCGGCACCGCTCGCATCCAGACGGCTTCGTCCAGCATGCCGTCGAGCACGATCTGTTCATCGGCCTCCATCCGCACCGCTTCCATCGTCCGCCGTTCGTCCGGCGACATCGAGGCACTGCCCTCCGGGATCTCCGACACCGGAGGAGGTGCCGCTCGCGCCGTCGAGATCGAGGCTGCTGCCCGAGGCTGTGGCCGTGCGGCGACCACGGAGGGCGTTTGCGGAGACTGCGCTGCGGCGACGAAAGGCACAAGGGTAGCCAGCGCCGAGAAGAATGTAGACCGAGCCGACATGAATCCGCGAAAGATAGCACGGGAAGGGCCGCCAAACGGCGGGTCTTGCGCGGTTACGGCTGCCGCGGGTAACGATATGGGCCCGAAATGTGAATTTCGACGACGGCTGTCGCCAGACCCTTGTCGTCGACGACGAATTGGTAACCTAGTCCGACACCTTCGAAGAGCGTCGGAGACACCGGCACCAGCGTTCGTGTGTTGCCACCCCCGTCACCATCGTCGACGCCGGTGATCTTCGCGATCAACTGGCCGCCGGAGAGTTCCACCTGCACGGTCCGCTTGTTTCCCTGGTAGAGCCCGCTGTACACGCCGACGTACCGCGCCAGCACGTCGGGCGCAACGGATACTCCTTTGCTGGGGGCGTCCGAGCGATTGCCCGTCCAGTGCTCGCTGCTCCATTCGCAGATCGACTCGAGCATTTCCGTGTCGGCCGCCAGCGCCATCTTCACCATGAAGCCCCAGGGCTTCGCGTACGCGCCCGGATCGGTGTAGGTCACCTCCACCTCGAGGTGGCCGACGTCCGGACGCCGATATCGTTCTCGTACGCGCAGCGCCTCCGTATGCGAGAGCCCATTACGGCTCACCCACGTCTTGTCGTTGTATCCGACACTGTCCACGATCAGCGTGTCGCCCTCCCAACGTCCCACCGAGTACCCCATCCAGCTTGGAGCGGGGTTGGCCTCGAGCTCGCGGCCGTCCGTGAAGATCACGCGATAGGTGAGGTCGTCGTTCAGGATCGCGATGGCAGCTGGAGTCTGGAGGATGCGTTGCCAACCCCCAAATCTCTCAGCCTCCGGGCCGCTCGGCAGACACTGATAATACGGACGCCCTTTGAAGTAATCCTGCTGACGCTGACGAGCGAGGTCGTTGACCCACGACTGCGCGTTGGCTGGGTCGAGACGGGGAGCGCCGAAGGGGCCGTTCCAGATGCCGGTCAAATCAGGTTTGCCATCCGGACCGCGCGGTGCAGGCGCGGTGAGGTTTGGCTTGCCGTCGGCTGTGCGAGGAAGGCCGGGAGTTTGCCGATCCAGCCACTGGGCATCGGCCGGAATCGTCCCGACCATCAGAAGGAGCGTCGCGAGAAACAGCCTCATATCGCCCTCCGGTCTCGACGCGAGATACCCGTGGCCCCCTCGAACGGCGGGATGGTAACACGCGGATGGCGTGTCACCGACTACTCGAAAATCGGCATGGCGGATAGGCGCCGGTCTCACGGCCTCAGGACAGGATGTCGAGCGTGTAGTTCATCTTCGCGAAGAGATAGCTGCGCGACTCGTCGACCAGCTGCCGGAATCGCGGCATGTTGATGCCGACCAGCGCCCCGCGGCGCTTGCGAATCGCACCACCGACGATGACCGTATCCACGTTGCGCACGTCTGCCGCCTGGACGACGGTGCCCACGGCGCTGTTCAGCGGATACACGTTCATCTCGTCCGACCGGATCATGACGATGTCGGCCTCCTTACCCGGCGTAATCGTCCCGCACTTGTCGAGGAGCGCGGCGCATTTCGCGCCGTTGACCGTGGCGCATTGGAGCACCTGGCGCACCGTCACCGGCGCCGGGGCGTCGGGATCCTTGTTGACCCGTCGATTCGTGGCGAGCGCGCGCTGAACGAAGAACGCCGCCCGCATCTCGCCGAACATGTCAGTGCTGTACGACGTCTCGTTGTCGACGCTGAATCCCGGCTGCACGCCGAAGTCGAGTGCCTTCTGGAATCCGCCGACGCCGGCCGACGTGCCGGTGCCCAGGCCGTACTGGGCATCGGACCGCGTACAGACGTCGACATTGCAGCCCGTCTCGCGGACAAGACGCCACGCGGCATCCGTCAGGCTGCTGGCATGGTTGAACGTGAAGTCCGGTCCCAGCAGGTTCTCTTTCGCGAACGCCTCGATCAACTCGGAGGAGATGCCATCCGCATGGATTTTCAGCCCGAGGCTGCGTGCGAACGCCCAGTTCTCCCGGTTCGGGTTCGCGAACGCGCGGAGCGTCACCAATTGGTCGGTCGACGTGAAGTACTTCTTCTGCAGGCGGGTCAGGTCCATTGGCCACTGGTTGTCCCACGTCCCGAACTGCGGCGGTCCTGACGCGTGCACGGCGCGGATCCCCGAATCGAACAGCGCCTCGATCGCCGCATCGGAATGCGCGGCGCTGCGCGAATTGTGGGAGTTGTCGATGATGCACGTGATGCCGGCATCGATGCAGCCGAGCGCCGTTATCAGATTGCCGACGTACATGTCGTGTGGGCGGTAGAACGGTGCAAAACCTTGGTGAGTCGTCGACATGTAGTTCGCGATCAGACCGTCGGGAATGATCCGCCGGAACTGCGCGGACCACGAATGCCTGTGGCAATCCACGAACCCCGGAATGAGGATCGTGCCGGCTGCGTCAATGACCTCCGCGGAGGCTGGCGCTCTGAGATTCCGGCCCACCTCGACGATGTGCGTGCCCTGAATGCGCACATCGCCCCGCGCGAAGTCGCCGAGGGCAGGATCCATCGTGATGATCGTGCCGCCCCGCAACAGAAGGTGACGCGCGGGGTTGACGGCCGCACGCCAGGCCGGTTCCAGCGCGCCGCCGTCCTGCCTCGATGGGGAGCGCTGCG
>Ga0068862_100000410_pt1 | contig 46421 bp, 29 predicted proteins | sample KBSSwiS52_FD_66598 | JGI IMG/M metagenome (GOLD analysis project Ga0068862, IMG submission 66598) | Switchgrass rhizosphere microbial communities from Kellogg Biological Station, Michigan, USA - KBS Switchgrass S5-2 | ecosystem: Host-associated > Plants > Roots > Rhizosphere > Soil ...
AGGTCGACCGCGCGATACACGGCCCCCATGCCGCCTTCGCCGACCTTCTCCACGATCCGGTAGCTCTTGCCGAGGACGCGATCGATCATGTGGGGGGATCCTACCCCGCCGGCAGCTCCACGGTGAACACCGTCCCCCTGGGCACGTTGTCCTCCACCCGGATCGTGCCCTGGTGGTCGGTGACGATCCGGTGGACGATCGCCAGGCCCAGGCCGGTGCCCCGGCCCTTGGTGGAGTAGTAGGGGAGGAAGAGCTTCTCCCTCGACTCCGCCGGGATGCCCCGGCCCGTGTCCGCCACCCGGATCCTCAGATGGCTGTTGTCGCGGGTCGCCGACACCGTCACCCGGCCCGGGGCCTCCGTGGCCTCGACCGCATTGTCCAGGAGGTTGATCAGCGCCCGCCGCATCTGCTCGGCGTCGAGCATCGCGGGCGAGGCAGCCTCCTCGACATCCCCCTCGACCGCCACGCCGGGCTTCAAGTCGCGGTAGAGGCTGAGCGTGTCCCCGACCAGGCGCGACAGGTCGACCGGAGCGGGCTGCGGGCGGGGCATGCGCGCGTAGCGGGAGAACTCGTCCACCATCCCCTGGAGCGTCACCACCTCGCGGACGATGATCTCCACCCCCTCTTCGATGGCCTTCCCCAGCTCGGGGTCGTGCTGCTGGTGCTTGCGCAGCAGGCGCTCGGCCGACAGGCGGATCGGCGTGAGCGGGTTCTTGATCTCGTGTGCGATGCGCCGCGCCGCCTCATTCCAGGCGGCGAGCCGCTGCGCCTCCACCAGCTCGCGATTGCTCCGCTCCAGCGCCTCCTTGTTGCTCGCCAGCTCCGCGGTCATGCGGTTGAACGAGTCCACCAGCACGCCCAGCTCGTCGTCCGCCTCCACCACCACCCGGTGGCTGAGATCGCCGCCGCTGATCGCCCGCGTGCCCTCGGCGAGCGCCTGGATCGGCACGGTCACCTGGCGCGCCAGGTAGAGCCCCGCCCAGGAGGAGCCCAGGAGGACCAGCAGCGTGACCATGACGAAGAGGAGGATGTGGCTCGCCCGCAGGTCGTCCTTCTGCACCTCCAATTGCCGGTAGGACTGGAAGTCCCGCACGAGCTGGTCGGTCTGGTCGGCCACGACGGGATCGAGCAGCGTTCCGGCCACCACCGTCGCTCCGGAGCCTGACACCGCGGCCAGCACCAGCCGGCCGGGCACGCCGGCGGGCGCGTCCATGCGCACGGCGCGGCCCTCGCGTGCGGCTTCGGCGAGGAAGTCGCGGCCGGGCTCGGGCAGGTCGGGGATGCCCGATTGCGAATCGACCACCGCGCCGATGAGCTCGTCCCCCTCGTAGACGGCGAGGAGGTCCAGGTCGAGCTCGGCGAGCAGCTCCTGGAGGCGCCGGGTGAGCCGTGGGCGCTCCTCGGCCTGCGCGAGGTCGATCCCCCGCACCTCCCCGAGCGTCCGCGAGGCGTCGCGGAGGGCCGTGTTCTCCAAACGGTCGTAGAAGGCCTGGGCGACCGCGTTGCCGCGCTCCAGGGCCGGCGCGAGCGGCGTGTTGAACCAGCGGTCGAACGAGCCGCGCAGCAGCTCCATGGCGATGAAGAACAGGATGAGGACCGGGATCAGCGACAGGCCGACGTAGGTCGCGACCAGCTTGAACTTGAAGTTGGAGCCCAGGATGCGGTGGCGGCGCTCGACCAGCAGCTTGATCAGGTTGCGCAGCAGGACGAAGGCGACGACCAGGATCAGGATGACGTTGGCGTACCAGAGGACGAACAGCAGCACCTTGTTCGTCACCAGGGCCGCGGGCAGGTCCCGCCCGCGCTGCGACAGGTAGAAGAGCAGGGTGAAGAGGAGCAGCAGGGCGGCCAGGCCGCCGAGGAGGAAGCGGTGGTTGCGGAGGAGGCGCTCGGTGCGCTCGCGCAGGCTCACGGCGAGGGTGCCCGTGGCGGGTACCGGAACTTGTTCGAGTCCCGCCACTCGGTGCGGATCGCCGCGGGGATGAACGACAGGATGGTGCGCGAGCCGAGCTCGGCCCGCACCTTGATCAGCAGGCGGCCGCGCGGGGTGCCCTCGCCGAGGGTGAAGACCGGGACGCCCTCGATCCGGGTCATGGCCGCATCCAGGGCCTCGCGCTCGCGCACGGTGCGGCTCTCGACCAGCTCGCCGTCGAGCTTGAGATGGACGGTGTAGGTGCGGGCCACCGCGTCGTGCACGGCCACGACCTCCAGGGTAGCGCGATCGAGCCGGTTGTCGTACCACCGCTTGCGGTCCTTGTGCAGCTCGATCTCGTAGAGGATCGAGGTGGGCAGGCCGGAGTCGATGCGCTGAGAAAGACGGCCGTCGAGCCCACCGGTCAGCGTGAACGTGGCGAGGACCCGGTCGCCGTCGAGGGTCGCGCGCAGGTCCTTGATGTCGGCTTCGGCGCGGGCCTGGGAAGCCAGGGCCAGCAAGCCGAGGAGGGCGAGGGCGGTTCTCATCGAGGGAAAAAGATAGCACCTCACCCCCTGTCCCCCTCTCCCATCTCCCTTCCACCCACCCCGGGAGAGGGGGGACGCATCTGCGGCAGTCGTGCCTGAACGTAGGCAAGACAGTCACAGTCACGTTCCCCCTCTCCCGGCGGGGGAGGCCGCAGGCCGGGCGGGAGATGGGAGAGGGGGACAGGGGGTGAGGTACACTCCCGCCATGGCGAGGCTCGTGGTGAAGCCGAAGGAGAAGGAGCCGGTCAAGCGCGTGCTGGCCTCGAACCGGCGCGTGCGGCACGATTACGAGGTCCTGGAGACCGAGGAGGCGGGCATCGCGCTCTCCGGCACCGAGGTCAAGGCGGTGCGCACGGGCAAGGTGCAGCTCAAGGACAGCTTCGTCGAGTTCCGCGACGGCCAGGCCTGGCTCGTGGGCGCCCACATCAGCCCGTACAGCCATGGCAACCGCGAGAACCACCTGCCCGACCGCGACCGCCGGCTGCTGCTCAAGCGCCGGCAGATCGAGCGCTTCTTCGGCCGCACCCTGACCAAGGGCATGACCGTCGTCCCGCTGGAGGTCTACCTCAAGGGCAACTGGATCAAGGTGGAGGTCGCCCTGGCCCAGGGCAAGAAGCTCTACGACAAGCGGCAGGCGGAAAAGGAGCGGGAGCTCGACCGCGAGGTCGAAGCGGCCGTCAAGGGCGGCCGCTGGTAGCCCCTGGCGGGGATCAACCCATCCATCACATCGTGTCCCCGGCGCGCTTCTTCCAGCCGCCCGTGTCCTGGATCTTTTCGAGCGCCGTCTGGCCGCCGTAGCGCGCCACGATCCGGTCGTCGTAGTCATCGGCGAGGGTCGCCACCGAGGTGATCGCCCGCAGCAGGTCGCGCGGCTCCAGGCTGCTGCCGAACAGCGAGTGGGCGAAGAAGATGTCGCTGCCCACCACCGAGAACGATCCGCAGAGGAGCTGGTGGTTCAGCTCCAACAGGCCGAGCAGCAGGTCGTCCTCCATCTCCACGTCCTGGACGCAGTAGGACATGATCGTGACCACCGACTCCTCCGGGCCGTAGGGCTCGACCGAGATCTCCAGGACCGTGGTCCCGTAGCGCACGTAGAAATGATCGTTCTCGGGATCGTGATAGGGCTCCTCGAAAAGCTCCGAGAGATACTCCTTGACCTTGTGGAAGGTCTGCTCCTGGACCGCGTGCTCGAACATGGACGTCACCTCCGCGACCTACTCTAACAGTTGATCCGGCCGTCCGGGCCCTACCCGAAGGGACGTTGACACCCTACCCGCTTGGGAATAACGTCTCTCACTGATTCGAAGAAAGCACTCTCTCAGAGGAGGAGAAAGGGATGCGTAGGCGAGGAGGATTCATCGGGAACGCCCTGGCCGCCGCGGCGATCACCGCGATCGGCGTTCTGTCGGCTGTGCCCGTTCATGCGGCCGGATTCAGCATCTTCGAGCAGGGCGCCAAGGCCATGGGCATGGCGGGCGCCTTCACCGCCCAGGCCGACGACCCGTCGCTGCTGTTCCACAACGCCGGCGGCCTGGCCTTCGTCAGCGAGCGGCAGGTCTCCACCGGCTTCACCTGGATCACGAGCACCAAGGCCGAGCTCGACGGCGCCAACCCCTTCCCGGGCGAGGGCTACCACGCCGAGCAGGAGAAGCTGTCCGAGTTCCCGCCCCACCTGTACTGGGTCCAGCCGATCAGCGAGAGATTGAAGTTCGGCCTGGGGATCAACGCGCCGTTCGGCCTGACCACCTCGTGGGAGGACCCGAATCAGTTCGCCGGCCGCTTCCTCAGCACCAAGGCGGCGCTGCGGGCGTTCGACATCAACCCGACGATCGGCTGGCAGGTCACCGACAGCTTCGGCGTCGGCATCGGCGCGGTCGCGCGCATCAGCGACGTCGAGCTCAACCGCAACATCGGCACCATCAACCCCTTCACCCAGCGCGTGGTCGACATCGGCAAGCTCAACCTGGAGAGCGACTTCGGCACGGCCTACGGCTTCAACGTGGGCATCCTGCACAAGGTCAACAACAGCTTCTCCTGGGGCCTCTCCTACCGCAGCAAGATCGATCTCGACTACGAGGGCGACGCCCGGCTGACCCAGATCTCCACCGGCAATGCGCAGCTCGACGCCGCGCTGCGCGCCCAGCTCCCGTTCGAGCGCGACCTGCCGGTCGAGACCAACATCGAGTTCCCCGACACCGCGAGCCTGGGCCTGGCGTTCGCCCTGACCCAGAACCTGCTGCTCGAGACGGACTTCAACTGGACCGGCTGGAGCACCTTCGACGCGGTCCCGATCGAGTTCACGGGCGGCGCGACCAACTCGCTCCCCGACGCCGAGATCCCCGAGCAGTGGGACGACGCCAACAACTACCGCCTCGGCCTGCGCTGGACGGCGAGCCCGAGCACCCAGTGGCGCTTCGGCTACGTCTTCGACGAGAGCCCGCAGCCCGAGGAGTCGGTCTCGCCGCTGCTGCCGGACGCGGATCGCAACGGCATCACCGTCGGCTATGGCCACACCGGTCCCGGCATGGGCTACGACATCGCCCTCATGTACCTCGACTTCGAGGAGCGCACCCGCGCCAAGAGCTTCCCCGGCGAGGGCGCGTTCTTCGGCAACTACAACACGCAGGCGGTCCTGCTGGCCTTCACCCTGAACTGGTGAGACGAGAGGAGAATCATCCATGTTTCGCTTGAAGACCCTGGCGGGCGTCCTGGCGCTCGCCCTGATCCTGCCGCTGGCGGCGGTACCGGCTGCCGCCGTGGACACCGGCAACGCCAATTTCACCCGGTACGTGGCGATCGGCGACAGCCTGACCGCCGGCTTCATGAGCGGCGGCCTCGGCCGCACGGCGCAGCTCAACAGCTATCCCTTCCTGATCTACCGCCAGGCCACCGGGCTGACCACCGGCTTCGAGCAGCCTCTGGTCAGCGATCCGGGCATCCCCGCGGTGCTGGAGCTCAAGAGCCTGGCGCCGCTCACCATCGGGCCCAAGGCGGGCTCGGGCCAGCCGCAGAACCTCACCCTGCCGCGGCCGTACAACAACCTGGCCGTGCCGGGCGCCGACGTCCATGACGTGGTCGCCACGGTCACCGACAACGGCGGCCTGCACGACCTGATCCTGCGCAAGCAGGGCACGCAGCTCCAGCAGGCGCTCGCCCTGCAGCCGACCTTCGTCAGCCTCTGGATCGGCAACAACGACGTGCTCGGCGCGGCCCTCGCGGGCCGGGTCATCGAGGGTGTCACCATCACCCCGGTCGCCCAGTTCGAGGCCGACTACAAGGCCGTCGTCAACGCCGTGACCGCGAGCGGCGCCAAGATGGCGATCGCCAACATTCCCGAGGTCACCGGCATCCCGTACGTGGTCACCATCCCGTTCGTGGTGGTCAACCCGGCCACCAACCAGCCGGTGATCGTGAACGGCAACGTGGTGCCCCTGATCGGCCCCAACGGGCTGCTGGGCCCTGGCGATCGCGTGCTGCTCACCGCCCGGGCCGAGCTGGCCCAGGGCAAGGGCATTCCGGTGGCGCTCGGCGGCAGCGGCCAGCCGCTCTCCGACGGCGTGGTCCTGAGCGCGGCCGAGATCGCCACGATCACCGCCCGTATCGCGGCCTACAACGCCATCATCCGCAGCGAGGCCACCCGGGTCGGCGCCGCGTTCGTGGACATGAACGCGACCTTCCGCGAGGTCGCCACCAACGGCCTCAACGTCGGCGGCATCACCTTCACCGAGAACTTCCTGACCGGCGGCGTCTTCTCCTACGACGGCGTCCATCCGACCGCCTTCGGCTACGCCTACGTCGCCAACCTGTTCCTCGACGAGATCAACGACCAGTTCGACGGCGAGATCCCGCTGGTCAACCTCCATCCCTTCATGTTCGGCCCCAGCTCGACCACCTCGCCGTCGACGGCGGCGGTCGAGGCGGACGGCGGCATCCTGACCCACTCCGCGGTCCGGAACCTGTTCTGGGCGCTGGACGTGAAGACGAAGAAGCCGAAGAAGGGCCACAAGTAGAGGGTCTCGGAACACGGACGGACACGGACATACACGGACGGACACGGACGAAGCTCCGGGTCCCTCCTGTCCGTGCCCGTCCGTGTTCGTCCGTGTCCGTCCGTGTCTTCCCTTCCCCTGATTGTCACGAAATGGTCGCCTGCTGTACTCTAAGTGTCTAATGGCTTCAAGCGCAGGGCTGCTCGGAGGGACCACGGGATGACAGATCGCGGGATTTCACGTCGAAAGGCCGCCGTGGCCTTGCTGCTCGCCTCGGTATCTGCCGCGGGCTGGGCGCAGCAGGATCCCTGGAGCTCGGCCGGCGTCCAGGTGCTCGACAGCTCCGGCGGCTCCAACGAGTCGAAGAAGGAGCAGGTCGACCGCATCCAGACGCGCTACCGGGAGATCCTCTCCGCCTGGGTGGCGGGCGAGGTCGACCGGGCGCCGGACGACCTGATCGAGCTGGAGAAGGGCGTGGTCGCCGACGGCGATCCCAAGTCGCGCAAGCGGCTGCTCCAGTCCGAGCAGGCGGTGATCCACGAGCTCGGGGCCACCAGCCTGGAGGTCCTCGTGCCGATCGCCATGCTCCACCACGAGGCCTACTCGCGCCTGCTGTCGCGCGGCGTCCGCCAGGCCCCGCTGGCCGTGACCCATGCCCGCCAGATGGCCCGCGACCTCGCCATCCTCTACAACCAGCAATCCGGCTCCGAAGGCTCGGCCGTGGTCGCCAGCCGCGTGCTGACCAGCCTCGGCGGCATGCTCATGGAGCACGCCCAGCAGCTCCCCGCCGCGGAGCTCTTCTACCAGGCGCTGGAGCTCGACGGCCGCAACGTGCCGGCCCGGCTCGCCCTGGCCACGGTCTACGAGAAGAGCGCCCAGCCCGAGAGCGCCATCAAGTCGCTGCGCGAGCTGCTCAAGCTCGATCCCGACCACGCCGAGGCCCGCTTCCGCCTGGCCATGAACCTCAAGCGCATGGGGGAGACGGTCGAGGCCAGGAGGATCCTCAACGAGATGGCCGCGGCCAAGGACGCCGGCTGGGTCGGGCCGCTCGTCTACCAGGAGCTGTCCCGCCTGTACGCCGAGGGCGAGGACTGGGCCGACGCCGAGAAGGTCCTGCGCAACGGCCTCGGCCGCTATCCGGACCACGTGCGGCTCCACCTGGAGCTCGCCTCGGTCCTCGACCGCCGCGGCAGCTTCGGCGAGGCCAAGACCCTCCTCCAGAAGGTCGTGGAGTTGCCCGCCGGCTCCGGCGACTCGGAGAGGCTGCTCTACAACAGCGTCCGGCCGGAGACCTTCCTGGAGGCGCGCAGCATCCTCGAGGACAACTCGCGCTCCCGCCTCTCCGTGCTCGCCCAGGCCCTGGGCACGCCGGCCGCGGGCGGGGAGGGCGGCCGATGAAGTTTTTAACCATGGGCCTTCTGGTGGCTCTCTCCACGGGAGCGGCACAGGCGGCCGTGCAGCCGCGCATCCAGTCCCCCGCGCCCGACCAGGCGGTCTTCGGCGAGGTCGACGTCTCGGTGCTGATGTCCGCGGACGAGCCGGTCACCCGCGTCGAGATCTTCGTCAACGGCGTGCGCCGGGCCGTGCTCACCAAGCCGCCGTATCGCACGAAGATCGACGTGGGCGACGACAACAGCGCCCGCGAGTTCAAGGTCGTGGCCTACGGCGCCTCGGGCTCGACCGGCACCCACACGGTGGCCACGGACGCGATCCGCATCGACGAGCAGATGGAGGTCCGCCTGCAGCAGCTCTTCATCACGGTCACCCGGAGCGGCGCGGCCGACTCGGCGCGCGTCCTCGACCTGGAGCAGGACGACTTCCGAGTCGTCGACAACGGCAAGCCGCAGGAGATCGTCACCTTCGGCAAGGGCGAGGTGCCGATCACCGCGGTGCTGCTCCTCGACACCAGCGAGAGCATGCAGGGCGAGCGTCTGGAAGCCGCGCGCCGCGGCGCGAGCGTCTTCCTCGGTGGCATGCGGCCGGACGACGAGGCGAGCCTGCTGATGTTCTCCGACCGGCTCCTGCGCGTCACCCCGTTCACCCAGGACCGCGGCGAGCTGGAGCTGGCCCTGGCCGAGACGGAGGCCGTCGGCGGCACCTCGGTCAACGATTTCCTCTACATGTCGCTCAAGATGCTCGACTCCCGCATCGGCCGGCGCGCCATCATCCTGCTCTCGGACGGCTTCGACGTGCACAGCGTGCTGCCGATCGAGGAGGTCCTGTGGAAGGCGCGCACGAGCCAGTCGCTGATCTACTGGATCCAGCTCGACTCGGATGCCAAGGAGAAGTCGTTCAACTCGGCCTGGCGCGACCACCTCGGGAACGACAGGGAGTACCAGACGCTCAAGAAGACGGTGGAGGAGAGCGGCGGCCGCATCCTCGGCATCCAGCGCATCGGCGAGCTGGAGCACGCCTTTGCGAGCATCATGAAGGAGATGCGGGAGCAGTACGTGATCGGCTACTACCCGACCGAGTTCAAGAAGGACGGCCGCTGGCACAAGATCAACGTCGACGTGAAGCGCGGGGGCGTGAAGGTGCGGGTGCGCGAAGGGTATGTCGATTACTAGTTAGAGCCTTGCACACGGACGATCACGGACAGACACGGACGATCACGGACACGGCGGCAGCGGGAATCCGGCGCCGCCCTGTCCGTGTTAGTCCGTGAAGGTCCGTGTCGGTCCGTGTTCTCCCTTTCCACAACTCGCGAAGGCGCTCGGCCGGCCCATACTTCTGCTAGGATTACGCCCCCTATGGAATCGATCTACGTCCGCGGTGCGCGCGAGCACAACCTCAAGAACGTCACCCTGGAGATCCCCCGCAACCGGCTCGTGGTCATCACCGGCGTCTCCGGCTCCGGGAAATCGTCGCTGGCTTTCGACACGCTGTTCGCCGAGGGTCAACGGCGCTACGTGGAGTCCCTCTCCTCCTACGCCCGGCAATTCCTCCAGCAGATGGAGAAGCCGGACGTGGACTCGATCGACGGCCTGTCGCCGGCCATCTCGATCGAGCAGAAGTCGGTCTCCAAGAACCCGCGCTCGACCGTGGGCACGGTGACCGAGATCCACGACTACCTGCGGCTCCTCTACGCCTCGATCGGCATCCCGCACTGCCCCACCTGCGGCCAGACCATCCGGCCCCAGACCGTGCAGCAGATGGTGGACCGCGTCCTCGACCTGCCCGAGGGCAGCCGTCTCGTCCTCTACGCCCCCTACGTGCGCGGCAAGAAGGGCGAGTACAGGAAGCAGCTCGCGCAGATGGCCCGCGAGGGGTTCCTGCGCGCCCGCATCGACGGCAAGCTCGTCGAGCTCACGGGCGAGCCTCCGGTGCTCGACAAGCAGAAGAAGCACTCGATCGACATCGTCATCGACCGCATCGTGGTCAAGCCCGGGATCGAGAAGCGCCTCTCCGACTCGATCGAAACCGCGCTGAAGGTGAGCGGCGGCCTCGTGGTGCTCGCCCCTGAAGGTGCCGCGGAGGAGACGCTCTCCCAGAGCTACTCGTGCGTCGAATGCGGCACGAGCCTGACCGAGATCACGCCGCGGCTGTTCTCGTTCAACAGCCCCTACGGCGCCTGCCCGACCTGCTCCGGCCTCGGCACGCTGATGGGCGTCGACCCGGACAAAATTGTGCCCGATCCCGAGCGCGCCATCGACGCCGGCGCCGTGGCGCCGTGGCCCGAGGGCTCGAAGTCCTGGCGCATGAAGATGGTCGAGACGATCTCCAAGGCCATGGGCTTCTCGCTCTCGACGCCGTGGAAGCGCCTGCCGGCCGAGGCGAAGCGGATCATCCTGCACGGCTCGGGCGACGAGGAGCTCTCCTTCAGCTTCACCGGCAAGAAGTCGAGCTACTCCTGGACCGGCAAGTACGAGGGGGTCATCCCCATGCTCGAGCGGCGCCACAAGGAGACCGACTCGCCGGCGATCCGCGCCGAGATCGAGAAGTACATGTCGGTCCACCCCTGCCTGGCCTGCAACGGCCGCCGCCTGCGCCCCGAGGCCCTGGCCGTGACAGTCAAGGACAAGGCGATCGACGAGCTGTCGAGCCAGCCCGTCTCCGACCTGCGCGCCTGGGTGGGGAAGCTCGCCCTCGACAAGCGCGAGCGCGCCATCGCCGAGAAGGTGGTGCAGGAGATCTCCGACCGCCTGACCTTCCTCGACGACGTGGGCGTCGGCTATCTCACCCTGGACCGCTCCTCCGCCACGCTCTCGGGCGGCGAGAGCCAGCGCATCCGGCTCGCCACGCAGATCGGCAGCAAGCTCATGGGCGTGCTCTACGTGCTCGACGAGCCCTCGATCGGCCTCCACCAGCGCGACAACGCGCGCCTCCTCGCCACCCTCAAGGGGATGCGCGACCTGGGCAACTCGGTGCTCGTGGTGGAGCACGACGAGGAGACGATCCGCGACGCCGACTGGGTGATCGACCTCGGCCCCGGCGCGGGCGTGCACGGCGGCGAGGTGGTGGCGCAGGGCACGCCGCAGCAGGTCATGAAGAACCCGAAGTCGCTGACCGGCCAGTACCTGCTGGGAAAGCTGGAGGTGCCGGTGCCGCAGCAGCGGCGCGAGGGCCGGGGCAAGCCGCTGATCATCCATGGTGCGAAGCACAACAACCTGCGCGACCTGGACGTCGAGCTCCCCGTGGGAGCCTTCACGGTGGTCACCGGCGTCTCGGGCTCGGGCAAGAGCACGCTGGTCAACGAGATCCTCTACAAGGCGCTGGCGCGGTATTTCTACCGGGCGTCGGACAGGCCCGGCGAGCATGCGAGGATCAGCGGCCTCGACCAGCTCGACAAGGTGATCGCGATCGACCAGAGTCCCATTGGAAGAACACCGCGCTCGAACCCGGCGACCTACACGAACGTGTTCAACCCGATCCGCAACCTGATGGCCATGACGACCGAGGCGCGCATGCGCGGCTACCGTCCGGGCCGCTTCAGCTTCAACGTGCCCGGCGGCCGCTGCGAGGCCTGCAAGGGGGACGGGCAGATCAAGATCGAGATGCACTTCCTGCCCGACATCTATGTCACGTGCGAGGTCTGCGGCGGCAAGCGCTACGACCGCGAGACGCTCGCCGTGCGCTACAAGGGGCTGAACATCGCGGAGATCCTGGACCTGCCGGTGGAGCAGGCGCAGGAGATGTTCCAGAACATCCCGGCGATCTCGCGCATCCTGGAGACCCTCTGCGAGGTGGGCCTGGGCTACATCCGCCTCGGCCAGCCGGCCACGACGCTCTCCGGCGGCGAAGCGCAGCGCGTGAAGCTCTCGCGGGAGCTCTGCAAGCGCTCGACCGGCCGCACCCTCTACCTCCTGGACGAGCCCACGACCGGGCTCCACTTCGACGACGTGGGCAAGCTCCTGAAGCTCCTGCACCGCCTCGTCGAGCTGGGCAACACGGTGGTGGTCATCGAGCACAACCTCGACGTCATCAAGACCGCCGACTGGGTGATCGACCTCGGCCCCGAGGGCGGAGCCGGGGGAGGCAGCCTGGTGGCCGAGGGCACGCCCGAGCACGTGGCCTCGGTGTCCGAGAGCTACACCGGCAGGTACCTGCGGCAGGTGCTGCCCGAGGCGCCGCGTCGGCGCCGCCGAGCTTAGATTGTCCCCATGGCGCGCGACCCGGGCACCACAGAGGTAGAGAGTCCCGCACCGGGACCCGCTCGTTGAGAACCCGGGAGGCTCGGATATGACCTCCGATCGGCTGGAGCGGCTCAAGCAGCTCTCGCCGGCCCAGAAGACGCTCCTCATCCAGGCGTTGCGCGAACGCAAGACCGCGGGCGCCGGCGCCATGCCGATCGTCGAGGCCGGCATCCCCCGGCGCGCCGGCAGCGGTCCAGCCCCCCTCTCCTCCGGCCAGCGGCGCATGTGGCTGGCCCAGCAGATGGACCCGGAGAGCCCGGCGGCCAACCTCCTGGCGCCGCTCCGGCTCGACGGGGCGCTCGACGTCCGCGCCCTGGCCGCGGTGCTGACCGAGGTCGCGCGCCGCCACGAGGTCCTGCGCACGGGGATCGAGGCGCCGGACGGCGAGCCGGTCCCGGTCGTGATGCCGCCCGGGCCGCTGCCCGTGCCGATCCTCGACCTGGCGGGTCTGGGCGGTCCGCTCGCCGAGGAGGAGAGCCTGCGGCTGGCCGCCGCCGAGGTCCGCCTGCCGTTCGACCTCTCCCGTCCGCCGGTGCTGCGGGCCGGGCTGGTGCGGATCGCCGCGGGCTCGCACCTGTTGCTCCTCACCCTGCACCACGTGGCCGCGGACGGCTGGTCGATCGGCGTCCTGGTGCGCGAGGTGGTCGCGCTCTACGGCGCCTTCACGGCCGGCCTGCCGTCGCCCCTCCCCGAGCCGCCCATCCAGTACGCGGACTACGCGGCCTGGCAGCAGGACCGTCTGGCCGCCGGGGACCTCGCCGGGGATCTCTCCTATTGGCGGCAGCGCCTGGCCGGGCTTGCCCCGCTGGAGCTGCCGCGCCGTGCCGCCTCTGGATCCCGCACCGCGCGCGTGTCCCTGGCCCTGCCGGAAAGCCGGATCGAACGCATGCAGGAGCTGGCGAGGCAGGAGCGGGCAACGCTCTTCATGGTCTTCGCCGCCGTCTTCGGCGCCTTTCTGGGGCGCCTCGCGGAGCGCGACGACGTCGCCTTCGCCACCCCGGTCGCGGGCCGCGTCCGGGAAGAGACGGAAGGGCTGATCGGTTTCTTCGTCAACACCCTGGTCCTGCGGGTCGACCGCGGCGGCGGTCCGACCTTTCGCCGCCTGCTGGCACGCCTGCAGACCACCGTCGGCGAAGCCTACGCCCACCAGGATCTCCCATTCGAGCGGCTGGTGGAGGAGCTGGCACCCGAGCGGCGGGCCGGCCGCCACCCCCTGGTGCAGAGCCTGCTCGCCTTCCAGAACGCCCCGCGGGAAGACCTATCCATCCCGGGGCTCACGGTGACCTCGATCGAGGTGAGGAACCGCGTTCCCCTCTTCGACCTGGCGCTGGAAGTGGAGCCTCGGGACGGAGGGTTCGCCGTCCACCTGGAGATCGACGACGCGCTCCGGGCCGCCGAGGAGGCGCCGCGGCTGCTGCAGGGGCTCGAAGCCCTGCTCGCCGCGGCCGTGGCCGATCCGGAGGTGCCGGTGCAGGACCTGCCGTTCCTCTCCGCGGCCGAGCTGCGGCAGGTCCTGGGGACCGCCGGCCCGGCCGTGGTATCGCCTGAAATGCGGGCCGTCCGGCCCATCCCCGCGGCCGAGGCGGTCGGGCGCGTGGCCGCCATCTGGGCCGAGGTCCTCGGCCTGCCTCAGGTGGGCGAGCACGACGATTTCTGGCAGCTCGGAGGGCACTCGCTGATGGCCGCCCGCGTGGCGGCGCGGGTGCGCCAGGCGTTCGGCATCGACCTCCCGCTGCGGGCCGTGTTCGAGGCCTCGACTCCCTCCGAGCTGGCGGCGGTCATCGCCGGGGTCGCCGGCGGGGAGGCCGCGGACGCCCGGCCGGTTCTGCGCGGTGATCGCGGCGATCGCGACCGCCCCTCGCCGCTCTCCTTCGGCCAGCAGCGCCTCTGGTTCCTCCACCAGCTCGCGCCCGGGAGCCCGGCCTACAACATACCGGTCGCCGTACGGCTGGACGGCCGGCTGGACGCCCGCGCCCTGGCGGCCGCGCTGACCGAGGTGGTGCGGCGGCACGAAGTGCTGCGCACGGCCATCGTCACCCGCCGCGGGGAGGCGGTCCAGGAAGTGGTCCCCTCCTCGCCGCTGCCCATGCCCGAGGCCGATCTCTCGGCGCTCCCGGCGCCGCGGCGGGAAGAGGAGGCGCGCCGCCTCGCCGCCGAGGAGGCGCAGCGCCCCTTCGATCTCACCCGGCCGCCGCTCCTGCGCGTCCTGCTGGCGCGGCTCGGCGAAGCCGCGCATCTGCTGATCTTCAACCTCCATCACGTCGCCGGGGACGGCTGGTCCGGGTCGATCCTGGTGCGCGAGACCGGGACGCTCTATGCCGCCTTCGCCGCCGGCCGGCCGTCGCCGTTGCCCGAGCTGCCGCTCCAGTACGCGGACTACGCCCGCTGGCAGCGCGCGGAGCTCGCCGGCGAGCCCCTGGCCCGCCTGCTCGCCTGGTGGCGGGAGCGCCTGGACGGCCTCCCCCCCCTGGCGCTCCCCACCGACAGGCCGCGCCCTCCGGTCGAGAGCTTCCGGGGCCTGCACCGGAGCCGGTTGATCTCCGCGCGGGTGGCCGCGGACCTCGAACGGCTGGCCGGCGATCGCGGCTCCACCCTGTTCATGGTGCTCGCGGCCGGGCTCGCCGCCCTGCTCGGCCGTCTCTCCGGTCAGGAGGACTTCGGCCTCGCCGCGCCGGTCGCCGGCCGCAGCCGGACCGAGCTCGAAGGGCTGATCGGGTTCTTCGTCAACACCGTGGTCCTGCGTGCCGATCTCGCGGGCGATCCGCCTTTCGCCGAGCTGCTGGCGCGGCTGCGGGAGACCGTGCTCGGCGCCTTTTCCCACCAGGAGCTCCCCTTCGAGCGGCTGGTGGAGGAGATCGGAGCCCGGCGCGACCCTGCACGCCAGCCGCTCGCCCAGGCCCTGGTGGTCCTCCAGAACACGCCCTGGGAGCCCCTCGTCCTCCCCGGGCTCGTCCTGACCCCGGAGGAGGTCGACAACGGTGCCGCCAAGCTCGACCTGTCCCTGATCCTGGGGCGCGACGAGGACGGGATCGCCGCCACCCTGGAGGTCAACCGGGACCTCTTCGATCCCGCCACGGCCGTGCGGCTGCTGGAGCATTTCGAGGTGCTGCTCGAAGGCGCCGTCGCCGATCCGCGGGCGCCCTTGTCGGCCTTGCCGCTGCTTTCGGAGGCGGCGCGGCACCAGGTGGTCGTGGAATGGGGAGCGGCTTCGGTCATGGCGGAGGGGCTCCCCCTTCATCGCCTCTTCGAAGCCGTCGCGGCCCGCCGGCCGGAGGCGGTGGCCGTCTCCGGCGAGGAGGAGAGCCTCACCTATCGCGAGCTCGACCGCCGCGCGAACCGCCTGGCCCGCCACCTGCGCGACCTCGGCGTGGGTCCGGAGGTGCGCGTCGGAGTCTGCCTGCCGCGCTCGCCGGAGCTGGTGGTGGCCCTCCTGGCGGTGGTCAAGGCCGGCGGCGCCTATGTGCCGCTCGATCCCGACTACCCGCAGGAGCGCCTGACCTTCCTCCTGGAGGATGCCCGCGCGCCCGTGGTCGTCACCCGCTCCGGGGCGCTGGCATCCGGCGTCCGGAAGGTGCTCCTGGATGTAGACGCCGAGGCCATCGCCCGCTGCTCCCCCGATCCCCTGCCGGAAAGCGCCAGCCCGGACCATCCCCTCTACGTCATCCACACCTCGGGCTCCACCGGCCGGCCCAAGGGGGTGGTCGTCACTCACCGCAACGTCGCGCGGCTCTTCACCGCCACGGCGCCCTGGTTCGGCTTCGGGGAGGAGGACGTCTGGACGCTCTTCCACTCCTTCGCGTTCGACTTCTCGGTGTGGGAGATCTGGGGCGCGCTCCTCCACGGCGGCAGGCTGGTGGTGGTGCCGTACTGGCTGAGCCGCGCGCCCGACGCCTTCCTGGAGCTGCTGCGCCGCGAGGGGGTGACGGTGCTCAACCAGACCCCGTCGGCGTTCCGGCAGCTCATCCCCGTGGCCTGCAACGACGGGGGAGACCTCCGGCTGCGCTTCGTGGTCTTCGGCGGCGAGGCGCTCGACCCCCGCCACCTCGCTCCCTGGTTCGAGCGCTTCGGCGACCGCCGTCCGCGGCTGGTCAACATGTACGGCATCACCGAGACCACGGTGCACGTCACCTGGCGTCCCATGACCGGGGACGACACCCGCGCCTCGCGCAGCCCGATCGGCAGGCCCATCCCGGACCTCGCGATCCGGCTCCTCGACCGGACGCTCCGGCCGGTGCCCGCCGGCGTCCCGGGCGAGATCTGCGTGGCGGGCGCGGGGATCGCCCGCGGCTACCTCGGCCGGCCGGAGCTGACCGCGGAACGCTTCATCCCCGACCCATACGGCGCGCGCCTTTATCGCTCCGGGGACCTCGCCCGCTGGCTTCCCGACGGCGATCTAGAGGTGCTCGGGCGGATCGACCAGCAGGTGAAGATCCGCGGCTTCCGCGTCGAGCTGGGCGAGATCGAGGCCGTCCTGGACAGCCATCCGGAGGTGCGGGAGAGCGCCGTGCTGGCCTCCGAAGAGGGCCGGCTGGTGGCCTGGGTGGTGCCGCGGGCGGGGACGGTTCCCGCCGCCGAGCTGCGGGCGTTCCTCCAGGACCGCCTTCCCGCCCACATGGTGCCCGCGGCGTTCGTCTCCCTCGCGGCCTTCCCCCTCACCCGCCACGGCAAGCTCGACCGCGCCGCCCTTCCCGCGCCGGGGCTCGCCGCCGTTCCCACGGCCGCTTTCGCGCCTCCGGAAACCCCGGCCGAGCGCGCGGTCGCGGCGAGCTGGAGCGAGGTGCTCGACCTGCCGCGGATCGGCCTGGACGACGACTTCTTCGCTCTCGGCGGCGACTCGATCCGCGCCATCCAGGTGCGCGCCCGGGCCGAGGAGCGGGGAGCGCATTTCACCCTCCAGGACCTGTTCCGGCTGCCGACGGTCCGCGCCCTCGCCCGCGCCGTCCGTACCGTTGCGGAGGCGCCGGAGGAGACGGCGGGGCCCGATCTCCTCTCCCCGGAGGACCGGGCGCGGCTGCCCGAGGGGATCGAGGACGCCTTCCCGGTGGCGCGCACCCTGGCCGGGCTGGTCTTCCACAGCGAGTACAGCCCGGACTACCTGATCTACCTGACCAGCTTCCACCTCCAGATCCCCTTCGACGCGCCGCGCCTGCAGCAAGCGCTCGACCGCGTGGTGGCCCGCCATCCCATCCTGCGCAGCTCCCTCGCCCTCGAGGGCTTCTCCGAGCCGCTGCACCGGATCCACCGGCAAGTCCACGTTCCGCTGGAGGTGCAGGACCTGCGGCACCTGCCGCCGGCAGAGCAGGACGAGGTCTTCGACCGCTGGTTCGCCGCCGAGCAGCGCCGCAAATTCGAGTGGCGCCGGCCCCCCCTGATCCGCCTCTGCGTCCACCGGCACGGCGACGACTCGTTCCGGATCACCCTCTCCGAGCCGTTCCTGGACGGCTGGAGCGTGGGGCTCTTCTTCACCGAGCTGTTCCATCGCTACCTGCTCCTGCTGCCGTCCGGCGCCCTGCCGTCCGCCGCCACGCTGCCGCCGCCCGACGACGAGCCGCTCGCCGCCTCGCTGCGCGACTACGTGGCCCTGGAGCGCGCGGCCCTCGCCTCCAGGGAGTGCCGGCTCTACTGGGAGCGCCGCATGGATGGCGGCGGAGCCGGCCGCCTGCCGGAGAACCCTGCCTTTCCGAGGCGGGCGCCGGACCCGGAGCAATCCGCGGTGGGGCGTCTGCAGGCGCCCATCCCGGAGGAGGTTTCGGATGGCTTGTGGGCTGCCGCGCGCGCCGCCACGGCGCCGCTCAAGGACCTCCTCCTGGCCGTCCACCTGAAGGTCCTCGCCCTGCTCACCGGCAGCCGCGACGTGATCTCGGGCGTGCTCACCAACGGCCGTCCCGAAGGGGCCGACGGCGACCGGGTGATCGGCTCCTTCCTCAACGCCATGCCCTTCCGGCTCGACCTCGCTCCGGGCTCGTGGCTCGATCTGGCCCGGCAGGTGTTCGATGCCGAGCGCGAGCTGCTCGCCTGGCGCCGCTTCCCGCTCTCCGAGCTGCAGCAGAAGCAGCCGGGCGTGGGCCGGCCGCTGTTCGACACCCTGTTCAACTTCACCCATTTCCACGTCTACGAGCGCCTGGGCCGCCTCCCCGGGCTGACCGTGCTCGGGAGCTGGGGCACCGAGCAGACGTACTTCCCCCTCACCGCCCAGTTCAACGTGAACGAGATCAGCCATCGCGTCTCGCTCTTCTTCGACTACCCCCGCGCCGATCTCGGCACCCGCGAGGTGGAGGCGATCGTGGCGCGCTATGCCCGGGTCCTGGAGGCGGTGGCCGCGGCTCCGCAAGCGCCCCACGACGCCTTCTGTCTCCTCGCCGCGGCCGAGCGCCAGCAGGTCCTCGTCGAGTGGAACGATACGGCTGGAGCGGCCGGGGGGTGGGCCGTGCACGAGCGGTTCGCGGCCTGGGCGGCGCGCGCGCCGGAGGCGCCCGCTCTCCTCTGGCAGGACGAGGTGGTGACCTACGGCGAGCTGGCGGCGCGCGCCGGCCGGGTGGCCCGCCGGCTCCTCGGCCTCGGCCTGCCTGGCGAGGCGCGGGTCGGCATTGTCCTCGACCGCTCCCCGGACCTGGTGGCGGCGATCCTGGGGGTCCTCCAGGCGGGCGCCGCCTACGTGCCCGTCGATCCTGCCTATCCCCGGGAGCGGCAGGACGCCATGCTGGAGGACTCCGGCGCCCGGGTGGTGCTGACCCGCTCCGACCTCGCGGACCTCGCCGGGCTCGCGCCCGCCGTTGCCGCGGAGCTGCCCCGGGTCGATCCCGCGCAACTGTTCGCGGTGATCTACACCTCCGGCTCCACCGGCCGTCCCAAGGGCGTGGCCGTGGAGCACCGCAGCGTGGCCGCGCTCCTCGACGGCGCCTCCTCCCGCTTCCCGCCGGAGGAGCGGGCCGGCGTGCTGGCGGCGGCCTCCGTCTGCTTCGACCTTTCGGTCCTCGAGCTGTTCCTGCCCCTGACCCATGGGGGCACCGCGGTGCTCGCCGAAAACGCCCTCGATCTGCCGCGCCTGCCGGCACGGGACGCGGTGCGGCTGGCGTTTCTGGTCCCTTCGACCGCCGCGGAGCTGCTGCGCGGCGGCGGCCTCCCTCCCTCCCTGCGGACCGTGGTCTCGGGCGGCGAGGCGCTGCAGGCCGGGCTCGCCCGGGCTCTCATGGCGGAGCTCCCCGGCCTGCGTCTCGGCAACGCCTATGGTCCCACCGAGGCGACCGTTTACTCCCTCATCGGCAGCATCCCCTGGGGGATGGCCGCGGCGCCGCCGCTCGGTCGCGCCGCTCCGGACGACCGGGTCTTCCTCCTCGATCCCGAACTGCAGCCGGTTCTCCCGGGCGTGGCGGGGGAGATCTGGCTGGGCGGTCGCGGCGTCACCCGCGGCTACCTCGGCCGGCCGGACCTCACCGCCGAGCGCTTCCGGCCCGACCCGTCCGGCACGCCCGGCGCGCGCCTGTATGGAACGGGCGATCTCGGCCGCTGGCTGCCGGACGGGCGCATCGAGTTCCTGGGGCGGCGCGATCATCAGGTCAAGGTGCACGGGTTCCGCATCGAGCTGGGGGACGTCGAGGCGGCCCTCGCGCGCCATCCCGGCATCGAGACCGCGGTGGTGGTGGACCGGCACGATCCGGAGGCCCCGGGCGAGGCGCGGCTGGTGGCCTACGCGGTGCCCCGGCCGGGACTGCCGGCGACCGGACCGTGGGCGGAGGAGCTGCGCGGCTTCCTGCGCCGGGTGCTGCCGGCCTACATGATCCCGTCGGCCTTCGTCGTGCTCGACACGCTGCCGCTCACCTCCACCGGCAAGGTGGACCGCCGGGCGCTGCCGTCCCCGGAAGCCGGGCGCTCCGGCCCGGATCGTCCCTGGCTTGCGCCGCGCACGCCGGTCGAGGAGGTGCTGAGCGGGATCTGGGCGCAGCTCTTCGGGCTGGAGCGCCTCGGCGCGGACGCCGATTTCTTCGCGCTGGGCGGTCACTCGCTCCTCGCCACGCGGTTGATCTCCCGCATCCGCGAGACGTTCGATCTGGAGCTGCCGCTGCGCGCCCTGTTCGACGCGCCGGTCCTCTCCGACCTGGCGCGGGAGGTCGAGCGCGGCCTGGCCGAGGGCGAGGGGGCCGTCCTGCCGCCGCTCGGGCCGCAGCCGCGGCCGGTCGAGGGCATCCCGCTCTCCTTCGCCCAGCAGCGCCTCTGGTTCCTCGACCGGCTGGAGCCGGAGAGCCCGTTCTACAACGTGCCGGTCGCGGTCCGGCTGCGCGGCCTCCTCGATCCCGCGGCCCTGGCCGCGGCCTTCCGCGAGATCGTCCGCCGCCACGAAGCGCTGCGCACCCGCTTCCCGGAAGAGGCCGGCCGGCCGGTCCAGATTGTCGAGGACGAGCTCCTTCTCCCCCTGCCCCTCCTGGACCTCGCGGGGCTCCCGGAGCGCGAGGCGGAGGCGGCGCGCCTCGTCCATGCCGAGATCCGGCGCCCGTTCGACCTCGGCCGGGGGCCGCTCCTGCGTCTGACCCTGCTGCACCTCGGGGAGGACGAGCACCTGCTGCTCGCCGTCTTCCATCACATCGTCTCCGACGGCTGGTCCATGGGGGTGTTCCTGCGCGAGACCGCGGACCTCTACCGGGCTTTCGCCGCGGGCGAGCCCTCGCCGCTGCCGCCGTTGCCTCTCCAGTACGCCGACTTCGCCCTCTGGCAGCGCGGCTGGCTGGCGGGCGAGGCGCTGGAGCGGCAGCTCGCCTGGTGGCGCAGCCAGCTCGAAGGCGTGCCCCCCCTGGCGCTGCCCACGGACCGGCCGCGCCCGGCCGTCCCGGCCTATCGCGGTGCCCGCTGGCCGTTTTCCTTGCCGCCCGAGGTCGGATCTCTCGCCCGGCGCGAGGGTGCCACCCTGTTCATGACCCTCTTCGCCGCCTTCTCCGCGGTGCTCGGCCGCTGGGCGGGGCAGGAGCGGATGGCCGTGGGCACGCCCATCGCCAACCGCACCCGGGCCGGGCTGGAGCCGCTCATCGGCTTCTTCGTCAACACCCTGGCCCTGCGCGCCGACCTGTCGGGCGATCCGACCGGCCGCGAGCTCCTCGCCCGCTGCCGCGAGACCGCTCTCGGCGCCTACGCCCACCAGGACCTGCCGTTCGAAAAGCTCGTGGAGGAGCTGCGCCCCGAGCGCCACCTTGCCCGCGCGCCGCTCTTCCAGGTGCTGCTGTCGCTCCAGAACACCCCGCTCCCCGCCTTCGACCTTCCCGGCCTCGCTCTCGCGCCGGTCGAGGTCGAGCCGGAGACCTCCAAGCTCGATCTCACCCTCTCCGCGGCGGAGGGCTCCGGCGGGACCCCCGCGATCGCCGCCTGGCTGGAGTACGACGTCCATCTCTTCGACCGCGCCACTGCCGCCCGCCTGGCCGGGCATTTCGCGACGGCCCTGGACAGCCTTGCCGCCGATCCCGGCCGCCGGCTCTCCGAGCTGCCGCTGCTCCCGGCCGGCGAGCGCCACCAGGTCGTCTTCGAGTGGCCGGACGGCGGCGCCGCGGGCCTGGAGGATGGGGGAATCGAGGACTGGATCGCCGCCCAGGCGAGAAGGACGCCGGACGCTCTCGCCGTGGTCCAGGGGGACCGGGAGATCACCTACCGCGAGCTGGACGCCCGCGCCGACCGCCTCGCCAGGGATCTCCGCGCCCGGGGCGTGGGACCGGAAACCGTGGTGGCCATCCATCTCCGCAAAAGCCCCGAGGCGATCCTCGCGGTCCTCGCCGTGCTCAAGGCGGGAGGTGCGTACCTGCCGCTCGACCCTGAATATCCCGAGGAGCGTCTCGACTGGCTGCGCGCCGACGCCCGCGCCGCCCTGACGCTCGACGAGGCCCTCACCCCCTGGCCCCCTCTCCCATCGCACTCCCCCCAACCGGGAGAGGGGGAACGCAACCTAGCCCGAGTGGCTGAAGTGGAGCCGCAATGGATCGGGAAACGTTCCCCCTCTCCCGGGGGGCGGCCGAAGGCCGCGGGAGTGCGATGGGAGAGGGGGCCAGGGGGTGAGGGCTCCGCCTACCTCCTCTACACCTCCGGCTCCACCGGCCGGCCCAAGGGAGTGGTGGTGACCCGCGCCGGTCTCCTCGCCTCGACGCGAGCGCGCCTGGAAGGCTATGCGCAGCCGGTCTCGGCCTTCCTCCTGCTCCCCTCCCTGGCCTTCGACAGCTCGGTGGCGGGCCTCTTCTGGACCCTCTGCCAGGGCGGCACCCTCGTCCTTCCCGAGGAGGGGGAGACCGCCGATCCAGTGCGCCTGGCGGAGCTGATCGGGAGGCGCCGGGTCTCCCACTGGCTGAGCATCCCGTCCCTCTGGGGGCTGGTGCTCGACGCGGCCCGGCCGGGGCAGCTCGGCTCTCTCGCCGCCGCGATCGTGGCCGGCGAGCCCTGCCCGGCCGAGCTGCCGCGACGCCACGCCGCGGCCCTGCCCGGCGTACCGCTCTTCAACGAGTACGGACCCACGGAGGGCACGGTCTGGGCCACTTTCGGCGAGCTGCCCGCGGGAGAGCGGATCACCATCGGCCGGCCGATCGCGGGAGCCCGGGTGCTGCTGCTCGACCGCGATCTGCGGCCGTCGCCGGCCGGCGTGCCGGCCGAGCTGTTCCTCGGGGGCGCGGGCCTGGCGCGGGGCTACCTCGGCCGGCCGGACCTCACGGCCGAGCGCTTCGTGCCGGACCCGTGGTCCGCCGGCGCCCGTCTTTATCGCACGGGCGACCTCGCCCGCTGGCTTCCCGACGGCCGCCTGGACCTCCTCGGCCGCATCGACGACCAGGTGAAGATCCGCGGCTTCCGCATCGAGCCGGGCGAGATCGAGGCCGCCCTGGAGCGCTGCCCCGGCGTCCGCCAGGCCGCGGTCGTGGTGCGCGATCTCCCCTCCGGAGACCGGCGCCTCGCCGGCTTCGTGGCGCCCGCCGCCGACCTGGAGGCCGTGCGCCGCGACCTCGCCGCCCGCCTGCCCTCCCACATGGTCCCGGCGGAGCTGGCCGCTCTCGACGCGCTGCCGCTCTCTCCCAACGGCAAGGTGGACCGGGCGGCCCTGCGGACCCTCCTCGCCGAACGCGTGGAAGGCTCCGGGAAAGCCGAGCCCCCGGCGGACGATCTCGAACGGCGGCTGGCGGCGATCTGGGAGGAGCTGCTCGGCGTCCGCGGCGTGGGTCGCGGGGACGGCTTCTTCGACCTCGGAGGCCATTCGCTGCTCGCCGTCCAACTGGTTGCGCGGATCGAGAGCGAATTCGGCCGCCGGCTCCCTCTGGCCGCGCTCTTCCGGGGCGCGACCCTCGCCTCGCTCGCCGCGGAGCTAAACTCGGCCGCCGCGCCGCCGGTCGAGCCCCCGCTGGTTCTGCTGCGCGAGGGAGGAGAGGGGAGCCCCATCTTCTGGTTCCACGCCCTGGACGGCCGCACCCTCTGCTACGCCGACCTCGCGAGCCGCCTGCCCGGCCGTCCGCTCTACGGCCTGGAGACCGCGGGCGATGCGGCTTCGCTCGAAGACCTCGCCGCCCGCTACGCCGAGGCGATCGTCCGCTTTCCGGGTCCCTACCTGCTGGGAGGATGGTCCTTCGGCGGCCTGGTGGCCTGGGAGACCGCTCATCAGTTGCAGAAGGTGGGCGGCGAGGTGGCTCTCCTCGTCCTGCTGGACAGCCGGCCGCACACGCGCCTCGAAGCCCTGCGAGACCATCGCCCGCAGCCGCTCGACTGCCCAGTGGTTCTCTTCCAGGCCGAGGGAACGACGGACGACCTCGCCGCCCTCTGGCGTCCGCTGGCCCAGGGAGGGCTGAAGATCGAGACCGTCCCCGGAGACCATTTCGGCCTCTTGACCGCGCCGGCCGTGGACGTCCTCGCGGCGAGGCTTCTGGAAAAGCTCGCGATGGTGGGAGAGTAAACTAAGACCATGCCGCGCCCGGACGCCAACCTCACCGAAAAGCGGCGCATCCTCCAGCTCGAGACGCTCTACGATCTGGCGCTGGCGCTCCATGCCCAGCGGCCGGAGCCGGAGCTGGTGGAGGAGCTGCTGCTGCGGGTCTGCGCGGTGCTCGATCCGGCCGCGGCCGTGGCCGTCACCCGGGACCCCTACGGCGGAGCGCGGGCCGCCGCGACCGTGGGCTGGATGGACGCGCCCCCCTCGGGCACGGCCCTCCTCGCCGCGCCGATCTGGCGCGAGCTGCTGGGCGAAGGGCACCTCCTCTCGCGCTCCAGGGGCGAGCTGGGCGGCCGGCCCTACGAGCAGCTCCTGGCCGTGCCGCTGGCCTACCGCGGCGTCTTCCTCGGCTATCTCGCCGTCCTCGACAAGGAGGTGCGCGGCGAGGCCGACCGCTCCTTCACGCAGGACGACCGCCGCTTCCTCGACTCGGTCGCGGCCCTGGCCGGCGTGGCCCTGGACGCGGCCCGCCAGGTGGAGAAGCTGGAAGCGCAACGCGAGAGGCTGGAAGAGGAGAACAAGGCCCTCAAGGGGAGCCTCGCCCGCGAGGTGGCCGGCCAGCGCATCATCGCCCACGCGCCGCCCATGCGGAAGGTGCTCGACCTGGTCGAGCGCGTGGCGCCCCGCGGCGTGAGCGTCCTGGTGCGCGGAGAGAGCGGCACGGGCAAGGAGCTGGTCGCGAAGCTCCTGCATCTCCTCTCCGGCCGCGAAGGCGCGCTCATCGCGCTCAACTGCGCCGCGCTCCCCGAGTCGCTCCTCGAAAGCGAGCTCTTCGGCATCGAGGGAGGCGTGGCGACCGGAGTCCAGGCCCGTCCCGGCAAGTTCGAGCTGGCCGATCACGGCACGCTCCTCCTCGACGAGATCGGCGACATGCAGCCGGCGCTCCAGGTCAAGCTCCTGCGCGCCCTCCAGGAGCGCGAAGTGGTGCGGGTGGGAGGCCGCCGTCCGATCCCGGTGGACGTGCGCCTCGTGGCCGCCACCCACCGCGACCTGGAGACGCTGGTGAGCGAAGGCACCTTCCGCGAGGATCTCTACTACCGTCTCAAAGGCGTCGAGATCGACCTGCCCCCTCTGCGCGACCGCCGCCAGGACATCCCCCACCTGGTGCGCACCTTCGTGGAAGACTTCTGCCGCCGGGAGGAAATCCCGGCCCCCGCCTTCCGCCCCGAAGCGCTCGCCATGCTCCTCAACCACGACTTTCCCGGCAACGTCCGCGAGCTCCAGAACCTGGTCGAAGGCGCCATCTCCCTCGCCGACAAGGACATCGACGCCGACCTGATCCGCTCGCTCCTGGGCACCGCCGCCTCCCAATCCTCCCCCGAGCCGCTCGACCTCGAAGCCATGGAGAGGCGCCACATCCAGCGCGTGCTCAAGCTGACCGCGGGCAACAAGAGCGAGGCGGCGAAGATCCTCGGGGTGGACCGGAAGACGTTGCAGCGGAAGGGGTACTAGAAGTATACTTCTCTCCGGGAAAAAGATATCCTCGTAGGAGCCCGCAATGGCCAAGGCGAATCTCTCAGACCCTGAAGTCCGCGACCAGGTGATTGCCGCTCTCCGCAAGCCGAAGGTGGGGAAGGCTTTTCACGTGATCCACTGGAAGAACCGGTGGAAGGTGCTCGACGAGCGCACTGCCCGCACGCGGAAGAGCTTCGCCGACCAGGACGGAGCCGTAGAGCATGCCAGGGAGCTTGCCAGGGATTCCAAGATCGACTTGGTCGTCCACGATCGGGACGGCTCGATCCGGCGCGAGAGCTACCGCGACTCCTGATCTCCGCGAAAACCTGCTCTCCTCATGCCTCCGCCAACGGAAGGGTTTGGAAGGAACGTCTTCATCAACTGTCCGTTCGATGCCGACTACCTTCCCCTCGCGCGAATCCTGGTCTTCTGCGTGCTGAGGTGCGGCTTTCAGCCGCGGATTGCGACGGAGCGGTCCGACTCGGGTGAGGTCCGGGTCGAGAAGATCCGCGAGTTGATTCAATCCTCACGCTACAGCATTCATGACCTTTCCAGGATGGAGCCTCTTCGTCCGGAGGATCTGCCGCGTTTCAACATGCCTTTCGAGCTCGGTCTGGATCTGGGTTGCAGGTATTACGGGACGGCTCGCCTGAAGAGCAAGCAATGCCTGATTCTTGAGACAGAGCGCTACCGGTATCAGAAGGTTCTCTCCGACATCGCGGGCAACGACATCCGGGCGCATCACGACGATCCGGAGCAGCTCGTTCAGGAGTTGAGAGATTGGCTGCGGGTCTCCTCCGGGGAACCGCTGCTTCCAGTGGTGAAGCTTTGGGACCAGCTCAACCGCTTTGGAGACCACCTCGAAACCTTGCTCCGGCAACAGGGCTACTCGGAGCGCAACGCGCAGGCTCTGGAGATGGCGGAGTACATCAGCTTCGTCAAGAACTGGATGGTGGGCGGTGTGGCATAGTTGAGCCGCCCACTCCCTAGTTTCGCCTGCTGGCACTCCTGCCGCTCCCCCTCGCCCTCCATCCGGTTCCAGGGGACGCGTTCCAGATCCTGTCGCCCGCGATTCGCGCCTCGCGGACCCGTGTCCCTGCCTCGGGGACCTCAGGCCGCGCGCCGGGTACCGCGGTCTCTGCCTTGAAACCCCCTGTCCCTGCCTCAGGGGCTTGGGCCTGTGTCATTCGGACCGGGGTCTGAGCCTCAGGGACAGGGAGCACCGTGCCGTGTACCGCGGCCCCTATCCCAGGAGCAGGGGTTCCTGTCTCAGGGGCAGGGGGGTTCACCTCAGGGACAGCGGTCCCTGCCGTCCGGGTCGCGGTCCTTGCCGTCGGAACCGCTGGATCGAAGACGGCGATTTCTGGATCCGCCGCTCGACCCGCGGCCTCGGCGGCCCGAGCATGAGCGAAGGCGCTTCTCACCCCGGCCCCTCCTGGCTGGCCAGGTTCATTCGCCAATCCCGACCGAGAAGGGCACCGCGTGTTGGGCCATGGTTTCAGCGGAGGCCCCATCCCATCCAGAAGAGCCCCGGAACCAGTCCGGCAGGCTCGCCGGAGACCGGGACCGCGGGCTCTGCGGCTGCCTCCGGCTCTGTGGCCCTGGCGCGGAATCTCCGCGACTGGCCGTAGTAGATTCCGGTCTCCGGCTCATCGAGACCCTTGCTCGCCACCACCCAGCGGGCGCCGGGCTCGGCCTTCTTGAGAGCCGCCTCCGCCTCCGCTTGGGCGATGGCGAAGGTGCTGGCCGTCTGCCAGGAAGATTCCCAGAGCAGCTCCTTGGCATCCCGATCGTAGAAACGGATGGAAAACATCGCTTTGTTGTCTTTGTCGCACCCGAGGTTGCCGGTCCACTTGAATCCGGGCGCGGCGCTGATCGCAAACTCGATCTCGTCGTCGGGCTCGAGGAGCTCGCTCCCGATCTTGTGCTGAGCGTAGATGGCTCCGAAGGCGATCTTTTCCACCTCGGAACGGCCGTTCACGAGCGAGCGGTGGAGATCCGAGAGGGTATGGGCCTTGGCCTTCTTGGCCGTGTCCCAGAGAGTGCGGGCCGATAACGTGACTCCGCTGTCGCCGGCATCATTCGAATCGTCGTAGAGATCCCAAAGGGCATTCTGGATGGCCAGCTCGTCTCCCTCGCCATGAAGAGTGCCGTCGCTTCTCTCGAGGTTGTACTCCAGGTCATCGCCTCCGGGCTTCGTGTCGGTATAGAACAGGTCTCCCAGGTTCGGGATCCCCATGGATGCGAGGTTCATTTCCTTCTGAGCGAGGATGGAGAAGAACGTCGGCCAGGCCTCCCCCCAGGCCAGCAGCAGGCCGTTCTTCTTTCCATGCACCGTGCAGAGGTTCTCGCCGAGCGAGTGGGGCCCTCCGGGGCTGGCGGAAAGGTTGTACAGCTCCTGGAGATGGTGGCCGTACTCGTGATGAATGTTGTCCCAGTCGTGGACGTCGGTGCCGGCGAGCTCGATCTCGGAGGCCCAGTACGAGGAGCCGTCGCCGGTGGCGGGATAGCGGATCGTGACGAGCGCGGGCAACTTCTCGCCCAGCCGCAGGAGATAGCGCGACAGGGTGTTCGCCGCCTCGTACGCTTCGAATGCTACGTTGTTGGAACGGGACAGGTCATTGGAGGCGGTCAGATTGATGGTCAGTTGGGTACCGTCGGGCGTGTTCTTCTGTGCCGGCAGCGAATCAATGGCCCAGACCTGCCCGTCGTTGAAGTCGACCACGCGCACGGTGGCCCCTTCTGCGAGGGCGATGACATAGAGGTCTCGGCCTGTGGTGTCACCGTCGTTGTTGTTGACGGCTGCGGAGTAGTTGCCGTTCCGATCCGTGGTGACGGCCGTCACCAGCTCGTCCTTGCCCGGTTCCTGGTCCCAGATCTGGACGACCGCGGCGCGGACGGGGTGGACCTTGCCTTTGATATCGGTGAATCCGATCCTGCCCGAGATGGTGACGGATTTCGGCGCGGCCGCTGGGGGCGCCGGTGCCGGGATAGGTTGCTCAGGAGCGACTACAGAGGATTCCTGCGGCGGAGCGGCGGCGGCGGGAGCCGCTGCGGGAGCGGGGAGGGAGGGTTCTTGCGCCGGAGGCCTTTCGCTCTTCTGGATATGGGCTCCGGCGCGCTTCAGTTTCAGGATCTCCTCGTCGTCCGATTCCATCTTCTTGCCCTGCTCCGCGGCCTGTGCCCGGAGCTCCTGGGCCTGCAGTTCGAGGATGCTGCGCGGGCTGAAGAAGACCCTATCGCTCGCGGTGAGGGTGTAGAGGACGAAGGATTCGGAAAAGCGCAGGCCCTCTCCTTCCGCGGGGGAACGGAGATGGGCCAGCAGGTATCCATAGCCGGGGGTGTTGAACGCCACCGGCAACTCGAGAGTGCGGGACTCGCCGCGCTGGAATCCGTCGAGGCGGATTGCGAACTGTCCCCGGGTGCGGAAGCTGTCGATCAAAGGCGCAACCGGCGCGACCACCTGCCAATCGGCGGGTCCTGGCGTTTCGATTTCGCCGGCGATCTGGACGCTCAGGAGCACGGGGGGCGTGTCTGTTCGCGCGGTCAGGTGGAGAAGGGCCTTTCCCTGAGACCCGACGCCCCCCGCGAGATTCTCGGTCGGCTCGATGGAGAGAGAGATCGGATTCCGGTCGTTCTCGCCCGGATCGCCCGCCTCATCTCCGAGCAACGGACCCGTCCAGAACAAGACCGAGATCAAGAGAATCCCCGAGATGACCATTCTGCCCAGTCTGTGCATGAGTTACCTCCAATCACGAAGTCCTGTTCATCTCAAGACGGACGTGCGACGGTTTTTCCGGCGGGACCAACCAAACTGTTCAGAAGCGTGTCTCAGAGTGTGGAACGCGTGGACCTTTGGGATGGGAATGGATGGCTGTGTCGAGGCCGCGGCGACCCGCGAAGGCTGGCTCCGCGGGTCGGGTCCTCTTGCAGAAGCTCAAGGCTGAAGGAGCCGTCGTAGCCGGAGAGACCTCGGCCGGTTCCGGCGCGGTCAGGAAGAACGCGTTGAGCAGCCCGGAACCGCATCTCCTCGGGCACTGTGCCGCGGTTCGAGGGATCGCATTCTGCTTGAGTCTGGCGAGCAGCTGGTCCGGTGCAAGGCCGGGATTCCTCGCAAGAATGAGGGCTGCGATACCCGCCACATGAGGCGCTGCCATGGATGTGCCGTTCATGCGCCGGTATCCGCCTTTCACCATGCTGAGCACGCCGTCATCCACTCCGTCGCCATTGTCATCCCGGCGCACCTCCCCGCCGGGAGCCATGATGTCGATCCGTTCGCCGAAGTTGGAATAGCGGTCCGCGAGGTGGCCTCGCGCATCGCTTGCGGCCACGGAGATGACGTTCTGGCAGCCTGCAGGGGTTGAGCCGGCCACGTCGATGGCATCGTTGCCGGCTGCGGCGATAACGACGACGCCCCGGGCGACGGCGTCGTTGATGGCCGTCTGGGTTGCAGGAAAGTCGCTGCAGGGCAATGCAACGCCCAGGCTCAGATTGATGATTCTTGCCGGAGTGGCGTTGGGGGGTATGTTGGGCACCGGCAGACCCGCCGCCCACCGGATCGCATCGTTGATGTCGGTGAATTCCCCGCCGCACTTGCCCAGCGCGCGGATCGGCTGAACCTTGACCTCCCAGTTCATACCGGCGATACCGATGGCGTTGTTCGTGGCTCCGGCCCCGATGATCCCGGCGACGTGGGTCCCATGCCAACTGTCGGGCCGGTCCACCAGCGGCCTGCCGTTGCAGAATCCTGCCGGCACCCCATCGCCTGTGTCGCGCGGGTCCGGGTCCCGGCCCGGTTGACCGTCGGCCGCCCTGCTGTCCTTCGTGATCATGTCGAAGCCGGAGACCACGTTGGATTGCTGGATGTCCTGATGGTCGAGAAGGATGCCGCTGTCGATCACGGCCACGATGACGGAGGCGCTGCCCCTCCCATGGTCCCACTCTCGGATCAGGTTGATCCCGCCCGGGCTTTCGCCCATGCTCGATCCGTTGTTGAACAGGCTCCATTGGTTGCGGAAGTCGGGATCGTTGGGAGGCAACGGAGGAAGAGTGGCTTGATGGATTGCGACGTAGTTGAGCTGAGCGTACTCGACGTCCGGCCTCTTCTTCAGCTCGGCGAGGACCTCGATCGTTCTCTCGCGAAGGCTGTTGTCGAGCTCCGGAGAGACGAGGTCCACATCCATCTGCAAGGCGTAGTTGCCGCCCGGCAGCTTCCGGGGCTCCCCGTCGAAGGCGATGCTCTCGAACTCGCCTGCCGCCGCGGCAGCCTCGAAGGCACCGGGATCCACAGGGCGCACCACGACCTCTCCGGGCCTGCCCGCCCTGGCCGAGGAAATGTCCTCCCTCTTTTCCAGCTCGCGGGCGACCTTGGTCGTACGATCGCCCAGGTCCTCCATGGCCTGAGGGGTGAAGAGCTGAGAGTCGAGCTTGACCAGGAACTCTCCTCCGCCCAGAGGCCGGATCTGGTCGGAGAAGGCGACCGCTTCGAAATCCTGGATCTCTCCCTGAGCACCCGGATTAGCCGGCTCATCCTTGAGCTTGACGATGATCTCCCCCGGCACGAAGGCGGGCTGTTGGCTCTCACCTTCGATGTCCAGGGACGGAAGGATTTCGGTATCCTGGGCCGCCGCTGCACAGGGAAGGACCAGGATGATCCAGGCACTCAATGCGACTCGTGAGAACCAGAGGCGTGACATGTTTTTCTCCCTTCTTGGGGTGACGGCGACCCGATGGAACGGATGGCTCAACGGAACTTGTAGGTGAGCGCAAAGCCAAAGTCCCAGTCGCGGCCGCGGATCACGGGGTCTTCGGTGATCGCGGCCGGAAGGGCGAGGCCCTCGTAGAAGCCCTTCTGGAGTTCTTCGACTCGGCCGTTGTAGGCTCCTAGAGTGATGAAGAATCTCTCCTCGGCGAAGCTGAGGGATACACCGGCGAGGTATTCCAGGTTGACGCCGTTGTTCGCGACGTTGCCGGCAAAGCCGAACGTGGCGTGATAGCCGGAGACGACACCCTTGCCCTCGGCGATGCGGGTGTGGAGCGCGATCATGGGGGTGACCCGCTGGTCGGCTTCGTCCTTGATGCCGACGACTCTCGTCAGATTGGGCTTGTTGTCCGTAAGGATGGGCTCGCCCTCAGGGGTCCGTTCGACGCCCTGGATAGCACCGAAGTCCGTCTGGTTGAGCGTCGAGAACGCGGCGCCGGCCGCAAGGGCGAAACGAGCCCGGCCGCCGAACCGCAGCTTCTTGACTAGGTAAGGGGAGGACGGGAAGGTCGACTCCTCTCTCTTCTTGCGCTCGGCGGTAATCGTGACGATCGTGACGTCGTCGAAATCGCCGACGATCCGGGTCTCCTGGAAGTTCTCGGGTCGCTTGAGGACGTCCGCGATCCCCTTGCTTTTGGCCTGGGCCTCCTTGGCGGCCTTGTCGAAATCCGCTGCGGCCTTGGCCAGACCCTGAGGGTTTTCGGCCTTCAAGGATTCCTGCAGCACCGTGATGGTTTTGTCGTACTTGGCGAGCTGATCGTCAAGCCCGTGGATTTCCGAAGCGGTGCAGCCAACGGTCCGCAGCCCCAGTAGAAGAGTCCTGGGCAGACCCACTCCTTGACCGAGAGCGACCTTGAAGTCACCCAGCTTGGTGGCAAACTGCTCCAGCTCCTCTCCGAGGCTCCCCGCGACCCTGGGTTTGAGGGCGCTGTCGATCGCAGTGGAAGTCGTAACCGCAGCCTGGACGAGCGCTGTGCAGGGCTGGGTCGGGTCGTTGAGGATCTTTTCCTGGGGATCGATCGTGCCTTTCAGCTGCTGGAATAGCAGAGCAATGCGTTCCGTGCGCAGCTTGAGATCCGTGAAGCGGCTGAGCAGGTCGGTCTCCGTCTGGTGCAGCGAGCGCTCGGCATTGAGCAAGGCCGTATCGCAGGGCGTGGGGGTATCGACGGCTGCGGCCCCGGCGGTCGGAGCCGTCGTATTGGCCGCGGGAAGCGGGATGGCTGGAGCCGGAACGGTCTGGAAGAGTCTCAGGAATGCTTCCAGCGCGGGCTCGGTGACCACGTCCTCCTTGAGGGTGAAGCGATAGTCGAACAAGAACGGGTTCTTGTTCGTGAAGACGATCTGCACCTCATCCCGGGTTCCATAGCGGGTCTTGCCCAAGGCGGATGCGTTCGCCAGGTCGATGGTGTACTGCTGTGCGTTGGCGGGCGGCGTCGGCTTGGTGCAGAGGCTTGCCGGTGTCGGCTCGGAGTGAGCCTGCGCCTGAGCGACCAGTAGAAGCACCAGGGTACATGCTGCTCTTTTCATGACAGGCCTCCAACGGTTCAACAGCGTGGTTGAGCGATTCCCCGGAAGGGAATGCTGAATGCTTCTTAGACGGACTCTGCGGAGGGATTTCAGAGCCTGGGGGGAAATGGAGATGGCGGAGTGCATCAGCTTCGCCAAGAACTGGATGGAGAAGGGTGTGGCATAGTTGACCCACCATGCCCAACCGCCTCTCCGCAGCGCTCCTGCTCTGCCTGGCCCTCGCCCTCCCCGCCGCCGCCCAGGACCGCACCCTTCTTTGGGACGACATCGCCGTCACCGCGCGCTTGGACGCCGCCGGCATGCTCCACGTGCGCGAACGCCAGACGATCGTGTTCAACGGCGACTGGAACGGCGCCGAGCGGAGCTTCACGCACCGGATGAACCAGGACCTCGACCTCCAGCGGATCGTGCGCATCGATCCGGACGGCCGGGAGGTCCCGCTCGTCGAGGGCGACACGGATTCCGTCGACCACTACGAGTGGAAAGGCGGCGCGATCCGCTGGCGCAGCCGTCTGCCCTCGGATCCGCCGTTCGAAGACACCCGGATCACCTACGTGCTGGACTACACCTGGTCCGGCATCCTGCTGCGCGACGGCGATCTCTATCGCCTCGATCACGACTTCGGCCTGTCCGACGTCGAATGGCCGATCCGGCGCTTCGTCCTCGACCTGGACCTCGATCCGGCCTGGCAGCCGCTCGCGGCCGTGCCGGCGCATCTGGAGCAGCGGGACCTGCCGCCGGGCAGCAGCGTGCTGGTCACCGCCGACCTGCGGCACACGGGCGCGGTGGCGCCCGAGCCGGGCGTGAGCGTCGTGCCGATCCTCTGGCGCCGGGCGGCCTTCGCGGCGGCGCTCCTCGCGATGGCCTTCCTCTATGTCCAGTTCCGGCGGGCCGAAGGCCGGCGCGGCCGGTTCGAGCCGCTGCCCGGGCCGCGGGAGTGGGACAAAGCCTGGCTGCGGGAGAACGTGCTCGACCTCCGTCCCGAGGAGGTGGGCGCGCTCTGGGACCAGGAGACCGGCCCGCCCGAGGTCGCCGCCGTGCTCGCGCGCATGGTCGCGGAAGGCAAGCTGGAGAGCTGGGTGACCCCGGGCTTCACGCTCCTCGGGATCACCTTCTCCTCCGGCGTCCTCCACCTGCGCCTCAAGGTGCAGCGCTTCCAGCTCGCCGGGTACGAGCTCAAGCTCGTGGACAAGCTCTTCCTCGGCGCGGACGAGACCGACACCGACCGGGTCCGGCGGCACTACAAGAGCACCGGCTTCGACCCTTCGAAGGTCATCGCGGACGACCTGGGCTCGCGGCTCGGGCAGCGTCTCGGCGCCGTGCCTCCGCCGAGCCGGCGGCGGACGCAGTACCTCCTTCTTGCCGTGGGAGCGCTCATCGCCCTCGACGCGTTCTTCCACCCGCTCTCGACGGCGGTCCTGTTCGCCGTGGTCGCGTTCGGTCTGATCTGGCTCTGGCTGCCGGCGGGCCTTGCGGCCGTCGCCTGGCGCAAGCGCACGGAGCGGCTCGACCTGGGCTCGCTCTTCTTCCTGGTACCGGTTCTTCTGATCTGCCTCTGGTGCGCGTTCTTCGCCTTCAACCGCGAGTGGCTCGGGTGGAACACGACGACGATCCCGGCCTTCCCCGGCGTGCTCGCGCTCGCCCTGATTCCGGTCGCGGTCCTGAGCAGCCTGCTCAACAACGCCCGCTCGCGGGAGAGCGACGACACGATCCGCAAGCGCCGTCTGCTCGGAACGGGCCGCCGGCTCCTGCGCCGCGAGCTCAAGAGCGCGCATCCCCGACTGCAGGACGACTGGCTGCCCTACCTCCTTGCCTTCGGCCTCGGGAGCGAGATGGACCGCTGGTTCCGGGCCTTCGGAGGCGAGAGCCGCGGCGGCGGATCGTTTTCGAGCGTCTCGTCGAGCGGCGGCAGCTTCGGATCGGGCGGAGGCTCCGCCTGGTCAGGCGGCGGCGGCCAGTTCGGAGGCGCGGGAGCCATGGCCTCCTGGGGCGTGGCCGCCGCGGGAATGGCCTCGGGCGTCTCCGCGCCGAGCTCGAGCAGCTCGGGAGGAGGAGGCGGCGGGGGAAGCTCGGGCGGCGGCGGCGGGGGAGGCTGGTAGCGGGCCAGGGATCAGGATTTCCCGGCGCGAACGTCCGCGAGCGGGATCCGCGACGCGCACGGGACGCCGGTTGTGACCCGGAGTCGACCCGACGAGCCCGGGAGCGCGCTCGACATCGCCTCGAGCGCGCTGGATTCCAATTTCACGCGCTCGAAGTCACATCGAGCCCGCTGCAGATCAATCTCTTGGAGCTGAAATCAAAACAGGTGCGCTGAAATCCAGAACCACCGCGTAAGAATGACAACGAGTCCGCTCGATTCGAATTCGAGTCCGTGGAACTGGAGTTTCGCGGGGAGAAGATACAAACGAGCGCGCTGAATTCCAATTTCACGGGCTCGAATTCAAATCGAGTGCGTTGAAATCTAATTTCCTGGACTCGACCTCTCATCGAGTCCGTGAAAATCCAATTCAGCGGGCTTGAAGTCTTGTCGAGTGCAGTGCAATCCAATTTCATGGACTGAACGTCTCGCCGAGTGCCTTGAAATCCAATTCAGCAGGCTCGACGGCTCGCCGGGTGCGCTGAAATCCAATCTCAGGGACTCGAAGTCTCGTCGGGTCCGCGGAAATCCAGTTTGGCGGGATCGAAGTCTTCTCGGGTGCGCAGAAATCCGTTTTGGGCAAGGCGCTTTCCCTGGGTCCGCTGGCGTCCCCGCCGGCATGTCCGGAGGAATCGGCGGAACGCCGGCGATTGTCGCCGACCCGGCAAGAAGGCCGGGCCTTCGGCCCGATCTCCTGAGAATGCCGGCGAGACGCCAGCGCACCCAGGGAAAGCGCGCCGTGCTCCTGGTGTCGACGTGCCCGCAAGTCAGATGTGACAGAGCTCTGCGATCGTCATGCGGTCGAGCGGCTGGGAGGGGAGAAAAGAAGGGGGGCGCCGGGCAGCGCGCCCCCGAGTGAGGCTACTTCGTGGAGGCTTCTTCGCAGGGTCAGGAGGCCGCCGGGCCGGAAGGCTTGGGAGCCTCGGGCTCGGGCGCCTTCGTCTTGAGGCCGCGGAACGGCTGCAGGCCGAACTCGATCAGCTTCTCGCTGTCCTTGCCGAAGTGCTGCCGAACTCCGGTGCGGATGAAGTCCACGAGGGTGTTGATCTCGCGGAACAGCACCCGCATCTCCTTGCCGACCTCCTGCTTGCTCGTGGTCAGAGCCGCGTGCTGGGTGCTCAGGCCCTTGAACCGGGCCAGCTTCTGCTCCAGCTCGGCTCGCTTCGGTTCCAGGTGCTCGACCTGGTTCGCGGTCAGACCCGTGTTGGTGACGTCCCAACCAGCGACCTTGTGCATGTACTGCGGGACTCTGGACATCTGGATACTCCTTTTCTCCCCTTTGGGGGTGAACCGGCCGGCGCCTTCGTGGCGTCGCCGGGTTGAGACCATGTCGTTCTTCACCATTCTGCTATCCTAGATAGATCGAAACGTCATCCGAAAAAAATTTGCGCTCAGGTCGCCGTGCCCGGGTGGCACTCGGCATCAAGGAAGCGTAGCAGCTCCTCGAGACCCTGCTCGTCGGTGAAGTAGCGCAGGAACCGTCCCTCGCGGCGCTGCCGGACCAGCCCTTCGTGAAACAGGGCCTCCAGGTGGTGCGACAGGGTGGAGGCCGGCACTCCAACCGCCTTCTGGATCTCCCCGACGACCATGCCGTCCGGATGCGCGTTCCGGAGCCGGCGCAGGATCTCAAGCCGGACCTCATGGCCCAGGGCGTTGAAACGGTTGGCGTATCGGTGGAGGTCGCTCATGACATTTCTAGTATCCCGGAATTGTGGTTCCATGTCAAGAGGGTCTTTGCAGCTTGGTTCGGAGATGCTGCCTCTCCGCGGGTGGGACAAAACGCCCAGGCCGCGACAATTCGTCCCGACTACCTCTGTAAGCGCGGCAATCTGGGGGTTTGCGGCCCTGGAAGGTGGCGCGGGCGGGACATTGCGGGGCAGAATGTCGCGGGGCGGGGTGGGGCAGTGTGGTACTCTCCTCCCGCTCATGTCTACAACGTACGGAAAATCAAAGAGTTACAGGTGAGAGGATCCTGGTGGGCAGGGTTGGCAACCCCCTTGCGATAGAGGGCTGGCGACTGAGGAGGAATGACATGCTAGACTCCGTCCGCAAGCAGGTCGCCGTTCCCTATGTGCCGGGAAAGGTTTTGCTGTCGGTCGCCACTCTCGGCAGCTTCGGGTGGCTCTTGGCCCACGACCTCGTGCATCCGGTCGTGATTTACGCCCTGCAGCTCTTCCTCTCTTTTTGAGTGCTGGATTTACCGCCGCGCGGGGCCGCACAAGGACCATGGCTGGTGATGCCATCATGAGGGAGGTCACCTTGGCACTGCCGATGGTGCCCGACATGGAGATCGAGGCAAGCAGGACTGCGACCGCAATCGCCGAGTCCATGAGGATGAGTCCGGATAGAATCGACGAGGTCCGGATGGCGGTGGTCGAAGCCTGCATCAACGCCCTCGAGCACAGCCGGGCGGCCGACCGCGAGATCTTCGTCACCTTCGAGGTGATCGGCGACACGGACCCGGAGAAGCTCCGCATCACCGTCCGGGACAGCGGTGTCGGCTTTTCGCCCGACGAGGTCGAGGAGCCCGAGATCGAGAAGAAGATCACGGCCCGGCGCAAGCGGGGCTGGGGCCTCAAGATCATCCACGGCCTCATGGACGAGGTCGAGATCCACTCCGGTGCCGAAGGGACGACGGTCGTGATGAGCAAGTTGCGAGGGACGGCGTGATGACCGAAAGCCTGAACGTGTCCGTGGACCGCCGCGACGGCCTCGCGGTCATCTACACGGAGGGATACATCAACAACCAGGGCGGCGAGGAGATCGCCAAGGTCGCCTACAAGCTCCTCGACGACGGCGTCAAGGTGCTCCTGCTCAACCTCGGCGGCACCAAGATCGTCAACTCGATCGGGATCTCGATCCTCATCGAGATCATCGAGAAGATGATCGAGATCGAGGGCAAGCTCGGCTTCTGCTGCCTCACCCCGACCATCGAGAAGACCTTCCAGATCATGGGCCTCGCCCAGTATGCGCCCATCTTCCGCGACGAAGATTCCGCCGTCGCCCAGCTCCGCGGCTGAAATGACGGAGCCTGCCGGTCCGGCTGCCTGGACCGAGCTGCTCGGCCTCTACCGCGACGAAGCCGGCGAAGTCACCCTCCCCGACCGTCTCCTCGGTCTCTGGGCCCGCGAGCACGGCGCCGCCGCCGCCGGCCTCTACCTCCTCAAGGACGGACTCCTCCACCAGGAGGCCGCCACCGGACCCGGGCTCCCCGCTTCTCTCGACGAGGCCAGTCTGGATTCCGAGCCCGGGCCCTTCCGCAGCCTCCGCTTCCCCGACGGACGCCTGGTCTATGCGCCCCGGGACGGCTCGGAGGACTATGCGGACGCTGCGGCGGATCCACTCACCGTGCTGCTCGCATCCCTGATCCGGTCGTGCCGGCTCAAGCGGGAGCTCAAGGATCAGCAGTTCCAGATCAACTTCCGCGTCGTGGAGCTCGAAAACCTCTACGACGTCGGGCTCGCCATCGCCGCCACCCTGGACCTCGACCGCCTGTCCGAGGAGATCCTGCTGCGCGCCGTCTCCCTCCTGGATGCTCGACGCGGCGCGCTCTACATCCTGGGGGAGGGGGAGAGCCGCGAGTACCGGCTCACCCGCACGTTCGGCGGCGAGGCCGCGCGCTCGGTCGATGCCGACGATCCCGATCTCTTCTCGTTCCTGGCCGGCACCGCCGAGTCCCCCGGCCTCCTCCCGGGCGCCACCTACCTGCTCGGCCTGCCCATCGCGGTCGAGAACGAGCCCAAGGGCCTCCTCGTCGTGGGCGACAAGGAGAGCCGGCGCGGCGTCGGACCGTTCCTGGCTTCGGACCGGCGCACGCTCGCCCTCTTCGCCAACCAGGCGGCCATCGCTTTGGAGAACGCCCGCCTGCACCGCGAGGCCCTGGAGCGCGAGCGTCTGGAGCGCGAGATGCACCTGGCGGCCGAGATCCAGCGCCAGATCCTTCCCAAGGGCGCGCCCGCCGTGCCCGGCTATCAGATCGTGGGCTGGAACCGCCCGGCCCGGCAGGTCGGCGGCGACTATTACGACCTGCTCGCCCTGCCCGACGGCCGTGTGGAGCTGGTCGTGGGCGACGTCTCGGGCAAGGGTATCCCGGCCGCTCTCATGGTGTCCACCCTGCATTCGGCCCTGCGCCTGCTGCTCGAAGAGGCCGGCTTCGGACCCTCCCTGCTGGAGCGCCTGAACCGCCACATCCTGGAATCGAGCATGGCCAACAAGTTCATCACGCTCCTCATGGCCGAGCTGGAGCCCCGGAGCGGCGTCCTGCGCTATCTCAACGCCGGCCACAACCCCGGCTTCCTGGTGCGCCCGAACGGCCGCGTCGAGGAGCTGTCATCGAGCGGCGTCCCCCTGGGGTTGCTGCCGAACAGCCGCTATCAGCCGCGCGAGCTCGTGGTCGAGGCGGGCGACATCGTCTGCCTCTACAGCGACGGCATCACCGAGGCCACCTCGATCGACGAGGAGGAATTCGGCACCGAGCGCCTGATCGAGATCCTGCGCAAGCACCAGGGCTTCACCCTGCAGGAGGTCCTGGAGACGCTCCAGGGGGCGGTCACCCGGTTCGCGATGGGGGTGCCGCAGTACGACGACCAGACGGTGGTTTTGCTGCGGCGGGACCTCACCCCCTGACCCCCTCTCCCATCTCCCACCCGGTCCCCCGCCGGGAGAGGGGGACAGGGGGTGAGGTCCTTTCGACTACAATCCCCCGCATGAAAGTCGCCAAGCTCCTCTGGCTTCTCCTTCTCCTCCCCATCTTCGCCGTGCTCATGGCATCCCAGCCGCCGGAACAACCGCCGTCCAAGGCCTGGTCGCTGGCCATCCACGGCGGGGCGGGCACGATCCCCAAGGACATCCCGGAGAGCGAGAAGGAGCAGTACCTGAAGTCGCTGCGCGCCGCCCTGGAGGTCGGGCGCAAGGTGCTCGCGGGCGGCGGCACCAGCCTGGACGCGGTGGAGAAGGTGGTGCGCACCCTGGAGGACGATCCGCTGTTCAACGCCGGCAAGGGCGCGGTGTTCACCCACGACGGGACGAACGAGCTGGACGCCGCCATCATGGACGGCCGCGACCTCTCCTGCGGATCGGTGGCGGGGCTGAAGACGGTGAAGAACCCCATCTCCCTCGCCCGGATGGTGATGGAGAAGTCCCCGCACGTGTTCATGGTGGGGGAGGGAGCCGAGAAGTTCGCGGACGCCATGAAGGTCGAGCGCGTGGACCCGAAGTACTTCTTCACCCAGAAGCGCTGGGACGAATTGCAGAAGAAGCTCAAGGAGGAGGCGGAGAAGGACAAGGACACGGTCGGCGCCGTGGCGCTCGACGTCCACGGCAACCTCGCCGCGGCCACCTCGACCGGCGGCATGGTCAACAAGCGCTTCGGACGCCTGGGCGACGTGCCCGTGATCGGCGCCGGCACCTATGCGAACAACAAGACCGCCGCCATCTCGGCCACCGGCTGGGGCGAGCGGTTCATCAGGCACACGGTGGCGCACGACATCTCAGCGCTGATGGAGTACAAGGGGCTTACCCTGCAGCAGGCCGCCGACGAGGTCATCCATCGCAAGCTCGAGAAGGACGACGGCGGCGTGATCGGCGTGGCCCACGACGGCTCCATCGCCCTGGTGTTCAACTCGGAGGGGATGTACCGGGGAGCCGCGGATTCGAACGGGAGGTTCGAGGTCGCTATCTGGTAGGGGAAAGGGAAAGGACCTCAAGGACACCAGGGACCTCAAGGACGGCAAGAGCAGATCCGGTGTCCTTGGAGTCCTTGGAGTCCTTGAGGTCCTTTAGACTGCCTTCCGGAGGCCCGCCACCTGATCCAGAAAGAGCATCGGCGCCGTGATCCCGCCGAAGAGCCCGTCTCCCAGGGGGACGGTCACCGGCTCGCTGCCGACCGCGACCCCTTGGGAGAGGAGAGCCCGCAGGTCGTCCTCCCAGAGGAGGTCGGGCAGAGCGGTACCGAGCGCTCCTCCTGCGATCCGGCGGACGCCGCGGGCGGTCGTGCGGAAGCGCAGGCTGCCCGGGTCGTGGCTCTGCACCGGATCGAGCGCTCCGATCCAGACTCCGCCCTCGGCGTTGCGCAGCAGGTCGGCGTCCGGGAGCGCGCCGGGCAGGAGGAAGAGATGGCTGGGCGCGGCCTCGTCGGGCGCCACCAGGTGGGGCGTGGGCCGGCGGCCGAGATCGACGGCCAGCCTTTCGTCGAGCGCCGGAGTCAGGAACACGCCGCGCTCGACCAGGTCGAGCGGGCGCTTGGCCGAGCCCAGGAGGTCGAAGGGGAAGGGAACGCCGCGCGGATCCGTTGCATCGTCCCGCAGGCTGATTGCAGCATGGAAGACCGGCGTGCCGAGCGCATTGCGCAGGAACGGAGCCCCGTGATGGAAGGACGTGGAGGTGAAGGCACGGCGGTTGAGCATCTCCAGGAGGGCCGCGGCGGCTTCCTGGGAGAGCACCACGGGCACGGGTCCGTCCGGCGCTTCCGCCGCTCCCTCGTCCGGCGCCTGACGGGCGCGGGCTCGGGCCACCAGGTTGGCGGGGCCGAGCCTCGCCAGGGACCGGGCGGCCGCGGCGGCGATGCCCGCTCCGGGTCCGCGGCCGGCCGTCACCGCGGCCCAGACCGAGGTCGCCTGCGCCGTGCGCCGCAGGCCGCGGCTGGCGGCGACCGCCATCCGTCCCTCCGCCCAGCCGAGGCGCACGGTCTCATCCCGGTCCGACAGCTTCTGCACCAGCTCGCGCGCCCGGCCGGAGGTCATCCGCGCCAGCTCGGGATCCCAGAGCGCATCGCGCAGGCCGGGCGCGAGCGCGCCTTCCGCCCCCTCGGGCAGCAGCGGCGGGGGCGAGGGCGGGGAGAGCCGCGCCTGGGCCAGCGCCTGGCGGATGGCCCGCTCCAGGTCGGAGACCTCGCAGCCGCTCGTGCGGTTGAGGCCGCTGCGGCCCGACTCGCGCACCCGCGCCAGCACCATCCTCTCTTGCAGCTCGTACGAATCGCGCCGGCGCTTGCTGTTGCTCTCCTGCCCCCGCCGGGCTTCCACCCAGATCAGCTCGGTCGCATCGGCCGGCGAGGAGGCCAGGGCGCGCTCCAGGCGCGACTGCATCTCGTCCAGAGCGATCGGGGAAACCGGCGAGGGAGCGAGTGGCGGCATTGCGGCGGAGCATACCAGGGAGCCGTGATCTTTTTCCGTGGCCTGGCCTTTGCACTTCCAAGGGTGAGGCAAGGCGACCGGAGATGGGGAAAACATTGATGATTCGAGGGCTAGTACCGATTCTTCTGCTCGGTCTGGCGGTGCTTGCGACCGTCCGACCCTCCCTTGCAGAGGACAGTGCCGACCTCATCCTGCAACACGGGGTCTTCTACCCGGTCCAGCCGGCCGGCCGCGTCGAGGGCAGCCTCGCGGTCCGCGCCGGCCGCATCGTCTATCTCGGACCGGACGCCGGCGCCGCCCGTTTCCGCGGCCCGAAGACGCAGGTGATCGACCTCGCCGGCCGCACCGTGACTCCCGGCCTGATCGACGCCCATTCCCACCTCGCCGGCCTCGGCCAGGCGCTGGCGGAGGTGGACCTGACCGCCGCCCCCACCTACGACGAGATCGTCCGCCGGGTGCGCGAGGCCGCCGCGAAGGTGCCGAAGGGCACCTGGGTGCGCGGCCGGGGCTGGGACCAGAACCTCTGGCCCGAGAAGGAGTTCCCCACCCACGGCGCGCTCTCCGCGGCGGTGCCGGACCATCCCGTCTGGCTCACCCGGGTGGACGGTCATGCCGCCCTGGTCAACGCCCGCGCCATGGAGATCCTGCAGATCGGCCCCGAGGTCCAGGACCCGTCCGGCGGGCGCTTCCTGCGGGACGACCAGGGCCGGCCCACGGGCGTGATGATCGACAACGCCATGGACACGGTGGGCGGCCGGCTGCCTGCTCCGAGCGTGCAGGACCGCGAGCGCGAGCTGCGCGCTGCGGCCCGCCACTGCCTGGAGCTGGGGCTGACCACGGTCACGGACATGGGCGTCGGTCCGGGCCAGGTCGCGGCCTACACGAACCTGCTTCACGCGGGCGAGCTGCCGATCCGCTCGGCTCTGTTCCTCGGCGACGACGAGCCGTGGCTCGCCACGTGGTTCGAGCGCGGTCCCCAGGTCGATCCCGAGTCCCGGCTGCTGATCCGCGGCGTCAAGCTGTACGCGGACGGCGCCCTGGGGAGCCGCGGCGCTGCCCTGCTGGAGCCCTACAGCGACGATCCAAACAATCTCGGCCTGCTGGTCTCGACCGGCGACCACCTGCTGGACGTCTCCAGCCGGGCCGCACGGGCCGGCTTCCAGGTCGGGATCCACGCCATCGGCGACCGCGGCAGCCTGGTCGCGATCGACGCCATGGAGAAGGCGCTGGCAGGCAAGACGGATGCGCGCTTCCGGCTGGAGCACACCCAGGTCACCCGCGTGCAGGACCTCCAGCGCATGGCGAAGCTCGGCATCGTCGCTTCCATGCAGCCGACCCATGCCACGTCGGACATGGCCTGGGCGGACGAGCGCCTGGGCGAGGGCCGGCTGGAGCGGGCGTACGCCTGGCGCAAGGTGCTGGACTTCGGCGGCCGGCTGGCCCTGGGGAGCGATTTTCCGGTGGAGTCGGCGGACCCGCGGCTCGGCCTCTATGCCGCGGTGACGCGCCAGGACCTCGCAGGCCAGCCCGCGGGCGGCTGGCTGCCGGGCGAGAGGCTGACCCGGGAGGAGGCCCTGCGCGGCTTCACCCTCGACGCGGCCTGGTCGCTCTTCCTGGACAAGGAGGTCGGCTCGCTGGAGGTCGGCAAGCGCGCCGACCTGGTGGTGTTCGCCCGCGACGTGATGACCGTGCCCGAGGCCGAGATCCCCAAGGTGGAGGTCGATTACACACTGGTCGACGGCAAGGTCCAGTTCGAGAGGGGGAAGCGCCGGTGAAGCCTCTCGTCCGCGCCCTGCTGCTCGCTCTCTTGGTGGTGCTGCCCGCCTCAGCCCAGGACTATGGGCTGCAGCGCCGCGCCATGGTGGACGAGCAGATCCGGCAGCGGGGCATCCGCGAGCGCGAGGTCTTGAAGGCGATGGAGCAGGTGCCCCGGCACCTGTTCGTGCCCGAGTCGGTGCGGTCGAAGGCCTACGAGGACGCGGCCCTGGCGATCGGTCCGGGGCGCGCCATCTACCAGCCGTACGTGGTGGCGCTGATGACCTCGCTGCTCGACCTCGACCGCGGCGACAAGGTGCTCGAGGTGGGCACGGGCACGGGCTATCACGCCGCGATCCTGTCGCGCATCGCGCGCGAGGTCTATTCGATCGAGATCGACTCGACCGCGGCCGCGCAGGCGAGCCGGCGGCTGGCGGGGCTCGGCTATCCCAACGTGTTCGTGCGCCACGGCGACGGCTACCAGGGCTGGGTGGAGAAGGGCCCGTTCGACGCCATCCTCCTCTCCGTGGCGCCGCCGCGCGTGCCCAAGCCGCTCATCGACCAGCTCCGCGTCGGCGGCAAGATGGTGGTGCCGGTGGGCGGGTTCTTCCAGGACCTGCTGGTGATCACCAAGACCGCGGACGGCCTGGAGAAGCGGACGGTCATCCCGGTCCGCGTGGCGCCCATGGCGGGCAAGGTGCGCGATGGCGAGTAGATTCCGGCTGGCCCGGCTGACCGCCTTCCTGATGCTGCTCGCGGCCTGCGTCGCGGCGAGCCCGCAGGACGATCACGCCCGGGAGCGCCGCCGCATGGTGGACGAGCAGGTGCGGGCCCGCGGCGTGGACGACCGCCGGGTGCTCACGGCCATGGAGCAGGTGCCGCGGCACCGCTTCGTGCCGGACGACGTGCGCGACTCGGCCTACGACGACCGGCCGCTGCCGATCGGCGAGGGCCAGACGATCTCGCAGCCCTACATCGTGGGCCTGATGACCGAGCTGCTCGACCTCAAGCCGGGCGACAAGGTGCTGGAGATCGGCACCGGCTCGGGCTACCAGGCGGCGGTGCTGTCGCGCCTGGTCGCGCAGGTCTACACGATCGAGATCGTCAAGCCCCTGGGCGAGCAGGCGCGCAGCACGCTGGACCGCCTCGGGTACGAGAACGTCCACACCCGGATCGGCGACGGCTACAAGGGCTGGCCCGAGGCCGCGCCGTTCGACGCCATCATCGTCACCGCGGCCCCCAAGCAGGTGCCGCAGCCTCTCCTCGACCAGCTCGCCGCGGGCGGCAAGCTGGTCGTGCCCGTGGGCAGCTCCTGGCAGGACCTCACCGTCTACACCCGCCAGCGGGATGGCAGCTTCCACAAGGAGACCGTCCTCCCCGTGCGCTTCGTCCCCATGACGGGCGAGGCGCAGAAAAAGCGGTAGAGCCGTAACATTCCCTCCCCTCCCTCCGCCTCAGGAGGTGACTCCGGGCGCGTTGTGTGCATAGCATTGACACGTCTCGATGTTGCAATGTATCCCGGAACCCAACCTAGGAGGAGGTCGAGCATGAGCAGGATGTTCGCTGAGCGAAGCCGATGGTTCTTGCCGGTTCTGGTCCTGGCGCTGGTTGGCCTGGCGGCTCCCGCGGCGGCGCAGCCGTTCGGGGCCTGGCTGGCGCTGACCGGACACCCGACGCACGGGTATGTCCGCATTCCCGCCAACGCGGCGCTCAATCCCACGGGCGCCTTCACGTTCGAGGCCTGGGTGGCGATCACGAACTCCGCGGCGAGCGCCGACTGCCGGAGCATCGCGGGCAAGAACTGGGAGCAGGCTTGGTGGGTCGGCCTGTGCACCGTGGGCGGCAGGCCGACGCTGCGGTCGTACCTCAAGGGGAGCACGTCGCAGAGGAACGGCGGCGAGATCGAGCCCGGCCGTTGGACGCACGTCGCCGTGGTCTTCAACGGCACCCAGCGGCTCCATTACGTCAACGGCGAGCTCGCGGCCACGTTTAGCGAGACCGGCCCACTGACCACCAGCGCCGACGAGGTGCGGATCGGCAGCGACACCCGCTGGCAGTTCACGCCCACCGGCGCCATCAACGAGGTGCGTCTCTGGAACGTGGCGCGGACGCAGACGCAGATCCGGGACAACATGGACAACCCGATCAACGCTCCGCAGGGCGGCCTGATCGCTGTCTGGAGCCTGGCCGGCAACGCGCAGGACGTGGTGGGGCCGTATGACGGCTCGGTCCAAGGGGCCGGCGTCGGCTTCCTGACCTTCCCCGTGGCCCTCAACTGCGGCGCGACCACGGCCACGGCCCACTGCCTGCTCAACCGCTTCCTGATCACCGCCCGCTGGCGGACGAACCCCCTGCCCGGCTCGCTCACCGACGGCCAGGCCCAGACGGCCGGCTGCGCCAACAGCGGCTCCGGCCTGTTCCAGTTCTTCAGCCCGAACAACTGGGAGATCATGGTCAAGGCGCTCAACGGCTGCGGTCTGAACAACCGCTACTGGATCTTCTCGGCGGCGACCACGAACGTGTTCTACCGCATGGAGGTCCTCGACGTGCAGGCGGGCGTGCAGAAGATCTACTTCAACTACCCCGGACCGCCGGCGCCGGCCGTGACCGACGTCAACGCGTTCGCGACCTGCCCGTAA
>Ga0068862_100000414_pt1 | contig 46253 bp, 33 predicted proteins | sample KBSSwiS52_FD_66598 | JGI IMG/M metagenome (GOLD analysis project Ga0068862, IMG submission 66598) | Switchgrass rhizosphere microbial communities from Kellogg Biological Station, Michigan, USA - KBS Switchgrass S5-2 | ecosystem: Host-associated > Plants > Roots > Rhizosphere > Soil ...
CTCCACCGCACGCTTTCCCATGGCCATCGGCGCATCTCCTCATGGTACGCCAAGATCTTACGTCAACGACTGGCTTACCTCAAGGCAGTACCCGAGGACTTTCACCACAGGCTGCTATGCTCAGGGCCGTGTACGATGGCGCCGTGATCGCTCTTTGGGAAGAGCTCTGGTCGGTCGAGGTTCAGATGAGGAAGGATCGAGGTTTGGCGCCTCCGGAGAATATTGACGAGTATAGCTCGGCCGAGGAGGAGTTTCGGCGGAACCTTGCCACGTATATCGAGGCCGAGAAAAATCTTGCTACTCTCGTGTTTCGACTCGGCCTGGGGGTTGCGCCAAACCCCAGAGGGCTTGAGCTGCCGATTCCGGTCGTTCGGAGTCAGAAGGTCAGAGTACGCTCCAAGGCGCGTCGCAAGGGGTGACGGCCGAGAGGACGGGCGTCGCAAAACCAAGGAGGTGGGGGCACTGATGGCAGCGCGTGCGGAGGGAGAGGTACTGAAAGCCTGGAGAGAGCGGCAGGGATTGACCCAGAAGGAGCTGGCATCGAAGGCGGGGCTGCACTTCACTTCCATAGGAGCCTACGAAAGGGGAGATCGCCATCCGGGCGATCAAGCAATCGCCCGAATCTGTGCTGCGCTCGACTTGGAGCCCTTCCGGCTCTGTATCGATATGGCCCGTGCGAGGGCGAACCACCTGGAGCCCATGGTGGCAGAGTTGCGCACTGAGGCTGGAAAACGGGATGGTTCAGGCAGGCGGGTCGCGGAGCTTGAATGGGCGTGCGGAATCGTCCTGCACGCACTCCAAGAGATCCTCATCCATCATGCTGCTCGGCTGAAGTGACGCTTGCGTTGCCCGGACAGGAGCTGCCGGGCTAAACACCGGCAAACTTCAGGAGCGCCCAGGACAGGTTCGGCGAAGCAGGTGCCGGGTAAGTAGTAATATCATCCGTTGGGCCGCCGAATAGCAGCCGCGGCGTAAGAGGGATGATGATCGACGCCCAACAGAGGAGGCGCATATGATCATCCGATGGGTAACAAGCTGATAAGACCCTTGCTTTCGCACTCTGCGGCTGTGCTGCTGGCCACCTTCATCCTCCTCGTGCCGGCGCGCTGGGCGGCCGCGGCGCCGGCGACTCAACCCAATGCCGCGGAGCGGATCGCGGAGATCCTCGAAGCTCAACGCAGCGAGCAGCACATCCCCGGCTTCGCCTTCGCCCTGGTACGGAAGGACCGGCTCGAGCTCGTCATCGTGCGCGGCGTCCGGGATGTCGAGCACGCGCTTCCGGTGACCCCGGACACCGTCTTCCCGATCGGCTCCTGCACCAAGGCCTTCACGTCCATGGCCATCGGCATCGCTCAGGACCAGCATCGGCTCTCGCTGGACGACCCTCCGCGTCGCTTCCTGCCGTGGTTCCACATGGCGGATCCGCAGGCGGATGCCGAGGTGACGCTGCGCGACATGCTCAGCCACCGCACCGGCCTCAAAGCGAAAGCGGATCTCGCCGCCACGCCGGGCGTTCTGAACCGGGAGGAGTATGTTCGCGCCGCGACGGCCGCCAAGCCGGCGGCTCCCTTTCGCACCGTGTTCCAATACTCGAACGCGATGTACAGCGCCGCCGGGGATGTGCTCGGGAGCGCCTATCGCTCGAGCTGGGAGGACGTGATCCAGCGACAGATCTTTGCGCCGCTCGGGATGACGGCGAGCCTGGCCTCCGTCCGCGATGCTGCGGCGGTCGCCGACCATGCCACCGGGTATGTCTACGTTCCCCAGACAGGCGGCTGGCGGGCCGTGCCGCCGCCGGCCGGTCTGCAGGCGCTCGCTCCGGCCGGCAGCATCGCGTCCACGGCCCGCGACATGGCGCAATGGCTGCGGCTCCTCACCGGCGGCGGCCGGATCGGGGAGCGCCAGATCGTGTCCGCGGCGACTCTGCAGGAGCTCTTCGCGCCTCAGATCGCCATCGACGCCAAGATGGCGTACGCCCTCGGCTGGGTGACGTACACCTGGGACGGAGAGCAGGTCGTCGAGCACAACGGCGGCTCCGAGGGAATCAGCGCTCTCGTCAGCTTCATCCCATCGGAAAGAGTCGGCTTCGTCTTCCTGGCCAACACCTCCCCCAACTTTCTCACCACGATCGGCAATGCCGGCTCCCTGCTATGGCCCCTGATCCTCGGCAGGGAGGCGCCTGCCGCGGCTCCGGCTGACGAGCGCTTGCCGAGCGTGCAAACCCTTCTCGCGCGGATGATCGAGGCCGTGGGAGGAGAGGAGGTTCTGCGCCGGCACAAGACCCTCGAGATCCACGCGCACAAGACGTACGAGAACCAGGGGGTCCGTGCGGCGCTCACGGTGCATGCCAAAGCACCGGCGAGCCGGGTGGAGGAGGAGGTGTGGACAGCGGCCGGTCGGGAAATCGGTCGATTGCGAATCTATTTCGACGGCAGGCATGGAGGCCAGGAGACGACGTTCGGGCAGGACGCCGTGAATGACGAAGCTGCCGACGAGCGGGCCCGGCGTGACGGCGACCTGCATCCACTCCTGCACCTCGCCGACCTTTATCAGGAGGTGCGCGTCGATTCGCAAGGCACGGTCGGAGCGGAAGAGGCCTTGATCCTGACCCTCGTGCCGAAGGCAGGACCCAAGGTGCTGCTCTCCGTTTCGACGTCCACGGGTCTCATCCTCAAGCGGGAAACGGAGGGCGAGACCGTCGTGTTTTCCGACTACCGGCTGGTCGACGGCGAGCGCATCCCCTTCCAGAGCACGATCTCGGATGCGCTCGGCGAAACGACGGTGGAGGTGGAGCAGGCCCGGTTCGGGGTGCCGATCGAAGACACCGCTTTCGCGCCTGCCAGGTGAAGCGCGCGGGCGGCGCTATCATGAAGCAGCCGCTCCTGGAGGCTCATGGGGACGATGATGCACGTCGGGATCGATCTCGGGACGACCAACTCCGCGATGGCCAGCTTCGACGGCACCACGCTCGCGGTGGTGCCCAACGCGCTGGGCGAGATGCTGACCCCGTCGGTGGTGCGGTTGGACGCGCGCTCGACGTTCCTGGTGGGCCGGCGCGCCTTCCGCTTCCTGGAGACGGACCCGACCAACACCCGCGGCGAGTTCAAGCGCCTGATGGGGACGGCGGAGCGGCTCGGCTTCGAGGCCGCGGGCAAGAGTTTTCTGCCCGAGGAGCTGTCGGCGCAGGTGTTGGGCTCGCTGCTGGCCGACGCCGAGGCGGCTCTCAGCTACCGTCCGGTCGCCGCCGTGATCTCCACGCCGGCTCTTTTCGAGCTGCCCCAGAACCACGCCACGATGAAGGCGGGGCGGCTGGCCGGCCTCTCCGAGGTCACCCTCATCCAGGAGCCCATTGCCAGCGCCATCGCCGCTGGCTGGCGCGCGGATGCCGAGGGGCTCTGGCTGGTCTATGACCTGGGAGGCGGCACGCTCGACGTCTCTCTGCTGGAGACGCGCGACGGCTGGCTGCGGGTGGTGGACCACGGCGGCGACAACTTTCTCGGCGGCAAGGACTTCGACAACGCGCTGACCGACTGGGCCACCGCCCGGTTGGCGGAGGAAACCGGCCTGCCGCCCCTCAGCCGCTCCAATCCGGGCCACCGCCGGGCTCTCGCCAAGCTCAAGGCGGCCTGCGAGCAGGCCAAGATCGATCTCTCCCGCCTCGAGCGCACGGCCGTGGTCTGCGCGGAGGTGTTCAGCGATCCCGCCGGCGATCCGGTCGACGCCGACCTGCCGGTGACCCGCCAGGAGCTGGAGGAATTGGTGTCGCCGCTCGTGGAGCGCACCCTCGGCGTGTGCCGGACGCTGCTCGAGAGGAACCGTGTGAGCGCCGAAGCCGTGGGCCGCTTGGTCTTCGTGGGCGGCCCCACGTTGATGCCGGCCCTGCGCGAGCGCGTCGGCGCCCTGTTCGGAGGCCGGGTGGCCGAGGGCATCGATCCGATGACCATCGTGGCCCGCGGCGCGGCCCTCTATGCGGCCACCGTCGGACTGGAGGCCCGGCCGCCGTCGCGGGAGGAGGCGAGCCAGACCGGCATGGTGCTGCGCGTGGAGCATCCCGCGGTGACCGTGGATACCGAGCCTTTCGTGGTCGGCCGCTTCCTCCCCGCCAAGGGAGAGGAGGTGCCGCTGCGCGTTCAGATCGCGCGTCTGGACGGCGGCTTCACCAGCGACGAGACGGAGGTGAGCGCCGAAGGGGCCTTCGTCGTCCAGGTCCGTCTGGAACGGCACCGGCAGAACCGGTTCCGCGTCTCGGCGTTCGGGCGGCGCCGCCGGGAAGTGGCGCTGCGCACGCCGGAGCTCGCCATCGTCCATGGCGTTTCGATCGCCGATCCGCCGCTGGCCCGCAGCATCGGCGTCGCCCGCTCGGATGACACGGTGCTGACCTACTTCGACAAGGGAACGCCGCTGCCCGCGCGCCGCATGGCCACTCACCGCACGGTGCAACGGGTTCCCGCCGGCAGCCTCGACGACGCGCTGGCCATTCCGGTGGTCCAGGGCGAGTTTTCCCGCGCCCACCTCAACCGGCTGATCGGCACCCTCCAGATCCGCGGCGGACGGCTCGAGCGCGACCTGCCGGCGGGCTCGCGGGTCGAGGTCACTCTCCAACTCGACCGCTCGGGCCAGCTCCATGCGCGGGCGGATCTGCCGGAGGTGGGCGAGAGCTTCGAGGACGTGGTTCACGTCCTCGTCCCCTCGGCTTCACCGGAGGTCCTGGAGAAGGAGCTGGGCACCGCGCAGCAGCGGGTCGCCGCGGCGCAGCGCCGGGGCTTCTCCCAGGGCGATCCGGCACTGGTACGGACGATGAACGGTGCCGCCGACCTCCTCGCGGAAGCCCGCGCCGGTCTCGAAGCCGCCCGCGGCGGCGATGCCGACGCCGCCGCCCGGGTCCATCGTCTGCTGCTGGACCTCAACGGCGCGCTCGACGAGGCCGAGGCCGCGCTCGACTGGCCGGCTCTGCAGTCCGAGGCCGACCAGGAGATCGAGACGGCGCTCTACTGGGTCGGCGCTTTCGGCTCGCCGGCCGAGCAACAGCTCTGCGAGAGCGCTCTGGCCGCGGCGGCCGAGGCCCGCAAGCATCGCGACGCCGCGGCCCTGGACCGCCAGATTCGAGTCCTCAACTCTCTCCGCCACGCCGCCTTCTCGCGCGATCCCAGCTCCGTCTTCCGGGTTTTCGATTGGTATCTGGGCCACGCCGGCGAGGCGACGGACCCCCGCCAGGCGCAAGCGCTGTTCGAGAAGGGCCGCAAGGCCGTGGACCGGGGCGACGAGAAGGCGCTCCGCGAGATCAACCGGCGGCTGGACGACCTGTTCCCCGGCTCGGCCGAGGACCGCCAGCGGAGCTTCGGCTCCGGGGTGCGCTGATGCCGGCGCCGAGCCCGGATTGCGAGAACCACCTGCGGCGCCATCTGGCCAATCCGTTCCTCGTGCTCGAATTGGCGCCGGAGGCGGGAAGGAGCGAGCTGGAGCGCCAGGGCGCCAGGCTGCTGGCGATGCTCGCCGCCGGTCTCGCCGGGCGGATCCCGACCCCCCGGCGCCGCTCCCCCCGGCCGCCGGAGTGACGGTCTCATGGTGCTGGTCTTCCCCGTCGGGCCGATCGTCATCCTCCTGATCTGGCTCGTCCGGAGTCTGGCCGGGCGTAAGGATCAGACCAGGACCGTGCCGGCGGCTCGCGCTACCCAGAGCCGTATCTCGCTGGGCCATCTCTTCCTTTTCGCGGTCGTTTACCTGCCGCTGGCCGTCATCCCGGCCGCGGCGGTCGCAGAGCAGACCCGATCGTCGTGGCCTGGCCTGCTGAGCTTCGCCGCGGCGATCTTCGCGATCTGCATGGGGCCGCGCTGGCTGGCGTGGCGCGTTCTCGGCCCGTGGGGCCTGCCGGCCGCGGGGCGGGCCGTGCTCTGGCTGGCGCCCAGCTTCACGCTCCCCACCTTCCGCGGCAACCTCGAGCTGTTCTCGGCCGCTTTCGGCGGCGAGCCGAAGCCACAACGCTGGACGGCCAGCCCCTGGCTCCTCTTCACCCGCGTCCTGCGTGGCGACCGCGAAGGCGACCCGGGGAGAATGGAGGCGCTCCTGGAGCTGCTGCGCGATTTTCCTTCCTGGCGTCTTCCCTGGCGGCTGCGAGGCCAGGGCTTCGAGCTGCTGGCGTGGCCGGCCATCCAGGCCGGCGACTGGGAAGAAGCGCTGCGGCGGCTCGCGCAGGGCCGCGGCCGGGGCGTACGCCTGTTGCGATGGGTGGCATCGGCGCACACCGGAGGCAGCGCTTCCCCCGCTCTCCTCTGGCTGGCCTGGCTCCTCGCGCCGGAGCGGCGGCGGACGCGCCCTCTCGTCCTCGCGGTCCTCGCAGTCGGGGATCCCGACCCGTCCCCTCCGGCTCACGCGCCCCAGGAGGAGGCTGCGGCCAGGGACGGCGGGGTCTGGCTTCGCCATCTGAAGCTCCTCGCCGCTGCCGCCGAGGGCCGGCCGGTCCGTCCGTCGGACATCGAGGCCGTGGCCGAGGACTGGGAAGACACGTTCAGGAAGGCCGGCCGGATGCGCCTGTTGAGCCGCGGGGCGGAGCTCGAAGTGCCGGACGTTCAAGCCGTCGTCGCGGGTCTGCGGCCTGCCCTGCTGGCGGAGCTCGAAGCCGTGGCGGAGAGCGTCGACGGGCCCTGGCCCGAGCCGCAACGCCGCGACGGCCTGGCCGCCGAGGTCTGCCGCCGCCGCCTCAACCGGCTCTACGCCGCCGTGCAGGTGGAGGTCGATCCCTTCCTGGGGCGGCAGGGTCTTCAACGGAAGCTGGGGGACCCGCTCGCCGAGCTCGAACGCTGGCTCCAGTTCCGCCGCGACCTGCGGCGGCTCCTGGAAGCTTCCGGGGAGGACGCGCTGCCCACGTCCTGGTACAACGGCCTGCGGATCGCGGCCTGCAACTGGCCCGTGTTCCTGCTGCGGACCTACGGCCTCGACGCCCACTGGGCCTGCCGGCAGATGTTTCGCTGGTCGGAGGCGCAGGCCCGCAGGATGGGCGACCAGGAAATCGCCAGGCTCAGCCGTGGCAATCTGCGCCAGGTCCGTGGCTTTCTGACGTAGTCCCTCTGGTCCGTGAGAATTCTTGAATCCGCTATGATTGACACATGTCCGACAACGAGATGCGCACTCCGCCCTGCCGCCGGCTGCGCGCCTACACGTTCGACCCGAGCCTCGCGACGCAGCTCGAAACGAGCCTGATCAACCAGACGGTGCTCCACGTCCCGTGGGAGCCGCTCGAAAAGGGACCGGTCGGCGACTACCTGGAGGTGATCGACTACGATCCCCCCAGCGGCTGCTTCTATGCTCCGGTCGATCTCAACGAGGCCTACCTGCTGGCGCAGGACGGCCTCGCGCCGTCCGAGGGCAACCCGAAGTTCCACCAGCAGATGGTCTATGGCGTGGCCATGACCACGATCCAGAACTTCGAGCGCGCCTTGGGGCGCAAGGCGCTCTGGGCGCCGACCTTCGAGCGCGACCCGAAGACCCGCGAAGTGACGAAGTCCGGGCCCGTGCACCGGCTGCGCATCTACCCCCATGCCCTGCGCGAGGCCAACGCGTTCTACAGCCCGGACAAGAAGGCGCTGCTCTTCGGCTACTTCCCCTCGGTGCTGGCCAACCCCGGCGAGAACCTGCCGGGCGGTCTCGTCTTCACCTGCCTGTCGCACGACGTGATCGCCCATGAGACCACGCACGCGCTCCTCGACGGCCTGCACCGCTATTTCGCCGAGTCGAGCAATCCCGACGTGCTCGCGTTCCACGAGGCGTTCGCGGACATCGTGGCCCTGTTCCAGCACTTCACCCAGCCCGAGGCCCTGCGCCATCAGATCGCGAAGACGCGCGGCGACCTCGCCAGCCAGAACCTGCTCGGCGAGCTGGCGCACCAGTTCGGGCAGGCGATCGGCAACCACGGAGCGCTGCGCGACGCCATCGGCCATGTCAATCCGGAGACGGGCAAGTGGGAGTCCCAGGCGGCTGATCCGGAGCTCTATTCCGCGACGACCGAGCCGCACGACCGCGGCGCGATTCTGGTCGCCGCGATGTTCGACGCGTTCCTGTCGATCTACAAGGCGCGCATCGCCGACCTGCTGCGCATCGCGACCGGCGGCTCGGGCGTGCTGCCCGAGGGCAACCTCCACCCCGACCTGGTGAACCGTCTGGCCGGCGAGGCGACGAAGACGGCCGGCCACATCCTGCGCATGGCGATCCGCGCGCTCGACTACTGCCCGCCGATCGACATCACCTTCGGCGAGTACCTGCGCGCCCTGGTGACCGCGGATTCGGACCTCGTGCCCGACGACCGCTGGGGCTACCGCATCGCGGTCATCGAGGCGTTCCGCCGCCGCGGCATCTACCCGCGCGACGTCCGCACCCTGGCCGCGGACGCGCTGCGCTGGCAGCGTCATCCCCTGCCGAGCTTCTACGGCCTGGTCCATGGGCTCCTCGAGGGCATGCTCAACGAGGAGAGCCGCGCGCAGAGGCGCCTGACCCTCGAGTGGCAGTCCACCGCCCGGCGCGAGGAGATCGGCCGCCTCAACGAGGAGTACAAGAAGATCACCTGGAAGTGGATCAAGGACAACCTGGTCGGCAATCCCGCGATGATCGGCAAGCTGGGGATAGATCTCGAAGCGACCGCCAGGCCCACGATCTTTCGCAGCAAGTTCGACAAGCTCCCGGCGCTGGAGGTCCACTCGGTGCGCACGGCCCGCCGGCCCACCCAGGACGGCCGCACCCTGCTCGACCTGGTCGTCGAGCTGGTGCAGCGCCGGCGCGGCTACCTCGATCCGGACAGGCAGGCCGAAGCGGAGAAGCTGCCCGCCGACTCCCCGCGCTGGTGGACCGACTTCCAGCCCGACTTCCGGTTCCGCGGCGGCTGCACCCTCCTGATCGACAGCGAGAGCGGCGACGTGCGCTACTGCATCCTCAAGAACATCACCAGCGAAACCCGGCTGGCGCGCCAGCGCGAGTTCGCCTCGGCGCGCTCGCCCTCGCTGCGCGCCACCTACTCGCCGTCCGCGGCAGGCGCCCAGAGCCGCGAGCCCTTCGCCATGCTGCACCGCTCGCGTTGAGGAGCAACATGAGAACCAGGACACCTGCCAAGAAAACTGCAAAGAAGCCGGCGGCGGGGAAGCGCATGACGGCTCCCAGATCCGGGGTCAAGATCCGCATGTACCGCACGGGCCTCGGCGACTGCTTCCTGCTCGCGTTCCCGAAGGACGGCAATCCCAGGGACCCGTTCTACCTGCTGATCGACTGCGGCGTCTATGCCGGCACGCCGGAGCCGGACAACCGGACGCGCATCCGGCGGATCGTCGAGGACGTCCGCGACGCGACCGGCGGCCACCTGGACGTGCTGGTGATCACCCACGAGCACTGGGACCACGTCTCGGCGTTCCATGCCACGCAGGCCCAGGAGATCTTCGGCAAGGAGATCGGGCTCGACGCGCTCTGGATGGCCTGGACCGAGAACCGGCGCATCCCGCTCGCCCGCGACCTGCAGGACGGCCGCAAGGCCGCGCGCGCCGCGCTCCGGCAGGCGCTCAACCGCATGCAGGGGCTCGCCGACAGCGGGACGCGGGAGCTGGTGGGCAAGGTGCTCGACTTCTTCGGCGGCGAGGCGGATGGCTCTGGCGCGCCGTCCGGAGGCCTGGGCCTCCTGGGAGCCAAGAAGAGCGTCAAGACCGAGGAGGCCATGGACTGGATCCAGGAATCCTACGGCAGGGGCAAGACCCGGTATCTCCGTCCCGGCGAGGAGCCTCTGGCCCTGGAGGGGGTCGAGGACGTCCGGGTGTACGTGCTCGGGCCGCCGGAAGACCCCGATCTCATCAAGCGGTCGGACCCCACGGGGGACGAGGTCTATCCCAAGGCCATGGCCGCGGCGATCGAGGCCTCGTTCTTCGCCGCCTGCGGCATCATGCCTAGCCATGCCCTCGGGCCGGACCAGGACGAAGCCAACGAAGCCAAGGAAGCCCTCCGTGTCAGCCTGCCGTTCGACGAGACCTATCAGATCGAGCGCGACCGGGCAGCCGAGGCCGATCCGTTCTTCCAGCAGTACTTCGAGAAGACGGAGACCTGGCGGCAGATCGACGGCGACTGGCTGGAGGCGGCCGGCGAGTTCGCGCTCCAGCTCGACAACGCCACGAACAACACGAGCCTGGCGCTCGCCATCGAGATCGGGCAGCCCGGCCGCGGCAAGGTGCTGCTGTTCCCCGGCGATGCGCAGGTGGGGAACTGGCGCTCCTGGTTCGGCAAGGTGAAGCTCGGCAAGCGCGAGCTCGGCCGGGAGATGGTCTGGACCGTGGGCGAGCGCAAGGTCACGGCCGAGGACCTCCTGCGCCGCACCGTGCTCTACAAGGTCGGGCATCATGGGAGCCACAACGCCACGCTGCGGCAGCAGGGGCTGGAGCTGATGGGCCGCTCCGACGGCACGGGCGAGCTGGTGGCGTTCCTGCCGGTCGACGAGCACGTGGCCCGCGACCTGGCGCACTACGGCGAGATGCCGCTGCGCTCGCTGGTCAAGGACTTGGCGATCCGCACCGGCGGCCGCGTGGTGAGGAACGACGACGGCGCCAAGCCGAAGGACAAGCAGTCGACGCTCGCTCCGATCGAGGGCGCGCCGCCACTGCGGCCGGCCAGCGAGTTCCTGGACAAGGCCACGGACCTCTGGTTCGAGCATATCGTGGCCCCGCCGCGCTGATCGGGCACGGGTCCTGCAATACCTCCTTGGTGTGAGAGGGTTGGAGAAGGACTGACGGGAGGTAAATATATGAAATTGCAACGGATCAGCTTCCTGGCCGCGCTCGTGGCGACCCTGGTGCTCACGGGCTGCGGCTCCTCGGGCATCGGCGACATCCTGGGCGGCGGAACGGGCACCAGCACCAACGATCCCTACGGCCAGAGTGTCAACAACGTGCGCGGCACGATCGAGCGCGTGAACACGACCGAGCGCTACATCGTGGTCGACCCCGAGGAGGTCACGAGCAACCTGCGCAACGGCAACGACGACGAGATCGTCCTCTACTACGACGACCGCACCACGGTCGAGCACCAGGGCAAGACCTACAAGCCGGCGGACCTGGAAGCGGGCGACCGCATCCTGGCCGACGTGAACCAGAGCGGTAGCCGCCTGCTGGCCGAGGAGATCCAGGTGCTCTATGACGTGACCAGCAACAGCTCCGACGACCGCTACGACAACGACGACCAATACAGCGACACCCGCACCACGGAGCTGCGCGGCACCGTCCGCTACGTGGACACCCGCGACCAGACGCTGGAGCTGGAGCCTTCGACGGGCCGGACCGGGGTGGTCGTCGTGCACTACGATTCGAGCACGACCGTCGAGTTCGAGGGCCGGCAGTACAAGCCCGAGAACCTCGAGCGCGGCGACCGCGTCGAGATCGAGGTCCGCGAGCTGAACGGCCGCATGATCGCCCAGGAGATCCTCGTGGTCGGCGAGGCCCAGACCCGCTGAGGTAGCTGGTATAGGATCGGGCTCGCCTATGCGAGCCCTTTCCCTGATGCTTCTCGCCCTTGCCCTGCCAGCCCTCGCCGTCGCCCAGGACTTCGGGTCCGTAACCATCTATCGCGACACCTGGGGCGTCCCCCACATCTACGGTCCGACCGACGCCAGCGTGGCCTTCGGCATGGCCTATGCGCAGGCCGAGGACAACTTCGCGCATGTCCAGGACAACTTCCTGCGCGCCCTCGGCCGGGCGGCGGAGGTGTACGGCGATGGGGAAGCGCTGGAGGACGACCAGATCGCCCGCGCCCTGGAGATCCCGCGGCTGGCGCGCGAGGAGTACGAGCGCTCCGAGCCGCGCATGCGGGCGATCTACGATGCCTACGCCGCCGGTCTGGAGCGCTGGGCGTCGAAGCACCCGGAAGCCCCCCGTGTCCTGCCGCGCTTCGAGCCCTGGTACCCGCTCGCGCTGATGCGCTTCAAGTACCAGCAGCTCGAGTTCCTCGGCTACGCCGGGCTGGACTTCAAGCACCTGCGGGTCGTCGTTCCCGACCCGTCGGAGAAGCCGCAGGGTTCGAACTCCTGGGCCGCGGGTCCGGGCAGGAGCGCCTCGGGGCATCCCCTGCTCCTCATCAATCCGCACATCGGCTTCTTCGGCGTGGGGCAGTACTACGAGGCCCACCTGCACAGCGACGAGGGGTGGAATTTCTCCGGCGTGGGGCGCTACGGGCTGCCGTTCCCCTACATGGGGCACAACGAGGCGCTCGGCTGGGCGCACACGGACAACTACCCCGACACGGGCGACCTCTACGCCGAGACCTTCGACGACCCGTCGAACCCGCTCGCCTACCGCTATGGCGACGGCCACCGCACGGCCACGCAGTGGACCGAGGAGATCCGGGTGAAGACGGACAAGGGGGTCGAAGCGCGGCGCTTCACCTTCCGCAAGACCCATCACGGCCCGATCCTCTCGGAGCACGAGGGCAAGCCGGTCGCGGTCAAGCTCGCCAAGATGGAGGAGGGCGGGTGGCTCGACCAGTGGTACGAGATGAGCCGCGCCGGCTCGCTCGCGGAGTTCAAGCAGGCCCTGCGCCGCGTGGCCATCCCCTACATGAACATCACCTACGCGGACCGGGACGGCAACATCCTCTACGTCTACAACGGCACGGTACCGCGCCGCTCCACGAAGTTCGATTGGACGAAGCCCGTGGACGGCAGCGATCCCGAGACGGAGTGGCAGGGCTTCCACCCCTTCGAGGAGCTGCCCCAGGTGGTGAACCCGGCCCCGGGCTTCGTGCAGAGCTGCAACTCCTCGCCGTTCGCGACCACCACGGCCGGCAACCCCGATCCCGCGGGCTTTCCGAAGTACATGATCGGCCCCGAGATCGACAACCCCCGGTCGCGGGTCTCGAAGCTCATCCTCTCCGGCCGGGAGAAATTCACCTTCGACGAGTGGACGCGCGCCGCGACCGACACGCGGGTGCTGGAGGCCGGGGAGATGATCCCGGAGCTGGCGGCCGAGTGGGAGCGTCTCGAAGGGGAGAGGAAGGAGGCGCTCGCGCCGCTGATCGCGGAGCTCAAGGCCTGGGACCAGGTCGGGCGGCTGGACTCGGTCGCCATGACCCTGTTCGTGGAGTGGCTCGACCGCCGGCGCGGATCCTCGGGAGCGACGGGCGAATGGGCCATGGTGCGCACCCTGGAGGATGCCCGGCGCGAGCTGGAGCGCTCCTGGGGGACCTGGCGCGTGGCCTGGGGGGAGATCAACCGCCTGCAGCGGACCTCCTGGACCGGCGCCGAGGCGTTCAGCGACGAGCGTCCGAGCCTGCCGGTGCCCGGCGGTCCGGGCTTTGTCGGCATCATCTTCAACTTCTACACCCGGCGGTTGCCTGCAGCCAGGCGGCGCTACGGGACGCTGGGCAATTCCTACGTGAGCGTGGTGGAGTTCGGGCCGCAGGTGAAGGCGCGCTCGATCGTCTACTTCGGGCAGAGCGGCGATCCCAAGTCGCCGCACTGGTTCGACCAGGCGCCGCTCTACGCCCGCGGCGAATTCAAGCCGGCCTGGTTCACGCTGGACGAGATCAAGGCCAACCTGGAGCGGGCGTACAAACCCTGAACACGGACTGACACGGACGAACACGGACCTGCACGGACACCGGACGAAGCTTCCGGTCCGGGCTGTCCGTGTCAGTCCGTGTTCGTCCGTGTTTGTCCGTGTTCCTCCACGAACGCGCGGTCGCTCGGCGCGAGGTCCATGCCGGCCAGCTCCTCGGGCCGCACCCAGAGCAGGGCCTCGTGCTCCAGGGCGACCGGCTCGCCCGCGATCTCGACCGGGTAGAACTCGACCACGAACGGCGAGCCGGGGTCCGGCACCTCGCACAGCAGCTCGCCCACGGCGAGCACCTCGACCGCCAGCTCCTCGGCCAGCTCGCGGCGCGCGGCGTCGGGGATCGACTCGCCGGGCAGGAGCTTGCCCCCGGGGAGCTCCCACAGCCCCGCGTGCCGCTTGCCCGCCGGCCGGCGGCAGAGCAGAAGACGGCCCTCGCGCTCGATGACCGCGGCGACGACCCGGGTTGTTTCTTTCTCCTTTGGCATTGTTCTTGGATGCGTACTATCGTACCAAGCCGTCAGGAAGTCCACGCTGTCACAGGAGAGACGGGTAGACATGAGACCTTTGCGGACGACAAGGATCGCCGGGCTGCTCATCCTGGCCTCGCTGCTGGCCGGTCCGGCCCGATCGAGCCAGGAGCCCGCCCAGGCCACCGACCTCAAGAAGCTCAGCATCGAGGAGCTGATGGAGATCGACGTCACCTCGGTGTCGCGCCGGGCCGAGCGCCTGAACCAGGCCGCCGCGGCCATCATCGTGGTCACCCAGGACGACATCCGGCGCTCGGGCGTGACCAGCCTCCCCGAAGCGCTGCGCCTGGTCAATTCTCTCCACGTCGCCCGCCAGACCCAGCGGAGCTGGGCGATCAACGCCCGCGGGTCCAACACCTCGACCTCCAACAAGCTGCTGGTCCTGATCGACGGCCGCAGCGTCTACACGCCGCTGTTCTCGGGCGTGTTCTGGGACGTCCAGGACACGCTCCTCGAGGACGTGGAGCGCATCGAGGTCATCCGCGGCCCCGGCGCGACCCTGTGGGGGGCCAACGCCGTCAACGGCATCATCAACATCATCACCAAGAAGGCCGCGGACACCCAGGGCGGCCTGGTCACCGCCGGCGCCGGCAACGAGGAGAGGGGCTTCGGCAGCGTGCGCTACGGCGGGACGCTGGGGGAGCGCGGGCACTACCGGGCCTACGGTAAATATTACGATCGCGACTCCCTGGTGCTCGTGAACGGCTCCGACGCCGGCGATCCGATCCGGATGGGGCAGGCGGGGTTCCGCGCCGACTGGACCGAGGAGCGCGACGCCTTCACCTTCCAGGGGGACGCCTACGAGGGCCGCGTCGGCGAGACCCTCCGCGACGACACCGACGTCGACGGCGGCAACCTGCTCGGCCGCTGGTCCCACACCCTCGCCGAGGGCTCGGACCTGGAGCTCCAGGTCTACTGGGACCGCACCCACCGCCGCATCCCGGCGCTGTTCGAGGAGCACCTGGACACCCTGGACCTCGACTTCCAGCACCGGTTCCCGCTGGCCGCCCGCCACGACGTGGTCTGGGGTCTCGGCTACCGCTGGCATCACGACCGCGTCGGCAACAGCCCCGGGCTGGCCTTCCTGCCCGCCCGGCGCGACTTCGACCTGTTCAGCCTCTTCGCCCAGGACGAGGTCTCGCTCCTCGACGACCGCCTGGCCCTGACCGTGGGGACCAAGCTGGAGCACAACGACTCGACCGGGCTGGAGGTCCAGCCGAGCGTGCGCGCTGCCTGGAAGGCGAGCGAACGGCGCACGCTCTGGGCCGCCGTCTCGCGCGCGGTGCGCACCCCGGCCCGCATCGACGAGGACGTCTTCGCCTTCGGACCCGGTGGGCAGGTGCTCCTCCAGGGGAGCCGCGATTTCGAGTCCGAGGAGCTGATCGCCTGGGAGCTCGGCTACCGCATCCAGCCGCATCCGGAGGTGCTGCTCGACGTGGCCGCGTTCTACAACGTCTACGACGACCTGCGCAGCCAGGAGCCGCCCGCGGACGGGGCCATCCCGATCCTCCTCGCCAACAAGCTGGCAGGGGAGACCTGGGGCATCGAGCTGCGGTCCAACCTCCAGCCCGTCTCCGGCTGGCGCCTGCAGGTGGCCTACGCCTGGCTGGACAAGGAGCTGCGCCTCGATCCGGACAGCCGCGACCGCACGCGCGGCGCGGCGGAGGGCAACGATCCCGAGCACCGCTTCACCCTGCGCTCCGGCTTCGACCTGCCGGCCGGCCTGGAGCTCGACGGCTGGCTGCGCTATGTGAGCGCGCTGCCCTCCCCGGCCGTGGACGACTACACCGAGCTCGACCTGCGGCTGGGCTGGCGGTCCGCGGGCGGGCTGGAGCTGTCCCTGGTGGGGCAGAACCTCCTGCACGAGTCGCACGCGGAGTTCGGCCCGGCCACCGCGCTCCGCGAAGAGGTCGAGCGCAGCGTTTATGGGAAGGTCGTATGGCGCTTCTGAGGAAGGCGCTCCTCCTCGTCGCGCTGCTGTCCGTCGCGGCCCTCCCGCTGCGGGCGCGGGCGCCGGAGTACGCTCTCAAGGCGGCGTTTCTCTTCAACTTCGTCAAGTTCGTGGAATGGCCGGCGAGCGCCTTCACCGGCGAGCGCACGCCCATGACGATCTGCGTCTTCGGGAACGACCCGTTCGGCCGCGCTCTCGACGAGGTGGTCCAGGGCGAGCGCGTGGGCGAGCGCGGGCTGATGGTGGAGCATCCGGACGGCCTCGACGACCTGGAAGCCTGCCACGTCCTCTTCGTCAGCAGCTCGGAGAAGGACCGGCTCGGCGAGGTGCTGGCCGAGGTGCAGGGCGCGCCGGTGCTGACCGTGGGAGACACCGAGGGCTTCCTGCGCGCCGGCGGCGTCATCAACTTCGTCCTGGAGGGGAGCAAGGTCCGTTTCCTGATCGATCAGGCGGCGGCGGAGCGCAGCGGCCTGCGGATCAGCTCCAAGCTGCTGCGCCTGGCGGTGAACGCCGGGCGATGAGCTTCCTGCGCGACCTCCCCATCCGGCGCAAGCTGGTGGCGATCCTGATGATCGCCACCGGCGGCGCGCTGCTCCTGGCCGGCGCGGGCCTGCTCACGCTCGACTACATCCGCCTGCGCCAGGACATGGCCACCGACCTGGAGACGCTGGCCGAGATCGTGGCCCGGAACAGCACCGCATCGGTGAGCTTCCAGGACATCGGCGATGCCGAGGAGACGCTGACGGCGCTCGACGCCAAGCCCTCGCTCCTCGGCGCCGCGGTCTACGACCGGCGGGGAAATCTGTTCGCCCAATGGAAGAGACCGGGCGCGCATCCGGACGTGCCGCTGCGGCCCGGCCCCGAGGGCCACGTGTTCGGGAGCGGCTCCCTCGTCCTGTTCGAGCCCGTGGTCCTGGACGGCGAGACGATCGGCGCCGTCTACCTGGAGAGCAGCCTGAGCGAGATCTGGAGGCGGCTCCGGCTCCGGGCGCTCACCATCGCGGCCGTGTTCCTGGTGGCGGCGCTGGTCGCCCTGGGGCTCTCCTCGGGCCTCCAGGGGCTGATCTCCAAGCCGGTCCTCCACTTGGCTGACACGGCGCGCGCGGTCTCCGAGCGCAACGACTACTCCCTGCGCGCCGAGAAGCAGAGCGCCGACGAGCTCGGCCGGCTCGTCGACGCCTTCAACCAGATGCTCAGCCAGATCGAGGAGCGCGATACGGAGCTGCAGGCCGCCAAGGAGGAGCTGGAGAACCGCGTCGAAGCGCGCACCCGCGAGCTGCGCCAGGCCAACGACGAGCTGCAGCAGACCAACCGCGAGCTCGACGACTTCGCCTACATCGCCTCCCACGACCTCAAGGAGCCGCTGCGCGGCATCCACAACTACTCCATGTTCCTGCTCGAGGACTACGCCGACAAGCTCGACGCCGAGGGCCGGTCCAAGCTGGAGACCCTGATGCGCCTCACCCGGCGCATGGAGGTCCTCATCGACTCCCTGCTCCAGTACTCCCGGCTCGGCCGCATCGACCTGACCCTGGAAGAGGTGGACTTGAACGAGGTCGTGGCCGAGGTCCTGGAGAACCTCGACGTCAACCTCAAGGCCGAGGAGGTCGAGGTGAGCATCCCCCGGCGTCTGCCCGGGGCCTTCTGCGACCGCGTGCAGGCCGGCGAGATCTTCCACAACCTGATCGTCAACGGCGTCAAGTACAATGACAGCCCGCGGAAGCGGATCGAGATCGGATACCGGGAGGGCCAGCCCCCGGTGTTCTACGTCCGCGACAACGGCATCGGCATTCCCGACAAGCACTACGACGCGATCTTCCGCATCTTCAAACGGTTGCACGCCCGGGAGAAGTACGGGGGCGGCACCGGGGCGGGGCTCACCATCGTCAAGAAGATCGTCGAGCGTCACAATGGAAGCATCCGGGTGGAGTCCGTTCCGGGAGAGGGCACCACGTTCTGCTTCACCCTGGCCAAAGGAGATTCACTTGCCGAACACCCTGTCGAGCCAGCCGATCCTGCTGGTTGAAGACAGCCCCGAGGACTTCGAGGCCACGCAGCGGGCCTTCCGGAAATCGGGGCTGAAGAACCCCCTGGTGCGCTGCGAGGACGGCGACCAGGCCCTGGACTACCTCTACCGGCGCGGCGAGTATGCCGACCCGGCGCGCTCGCCGCGGCCCGGCGTCGTCCTGCTCGACCTGAACCTGCCGGGCACGGACGGCCGCCAGGTGCTGTCCGAGATCAAGGGCGACGAGCGCCTGCGCGACATCCCGGTGGTCGTGCTCACGACCTCGGCCGACGAGCGCGACATCACGGCCTGCTACCGGGCGGGCGCCAACAGCTACATCCAGAAGCCGGTGGACATCGACGGTTTCATGAAAGCCATCGAGCGCCTGAACGGCTACTGGTTCGAGGTCGTGATCCTCCCCAAGGGGGACTAGGGCGCATGGCCGGACCGCTGCGCATCCTGATCGTCGACGACAGCCCCGAGGACCGGGAGCTGTACCGGCGGCTGCTCGGCCAGGATCCGGCGCAGGAGTACGAGCTCCTGGAGGCCGAGATGGGCGAGCAGGGGCTGGAGATGGCGGGCCGCGAGCATCCGGACTGCCTGCTGCTCGACTACCGGCTGCCCGACATGGACGGCCTCGAGTTCCTGGAGCGCCTGCTGCGCGACGGGCTGGTGCCGGTGATCGTCCTCACCGGCCAGGGGAGCGAGGCAGTCGCCGTCCAGGCCATGAAGGGCGGCGCCCAGGACTATCTCCTGAAGGGCGCGATCTCGCGCCAGGAGCTGCGGCGCGCGGTGCAGAACGCGGTCGAGAAGGTGGCGCTGCGCCGCAAGGTCGAGGAGCGCACCGCCGAGCTCGCCGACGCGAACGACGCCCTGCAGACGATGTACGGCGAGCAGGAGGAGCTGGTGCGGCAGCGCACGGCCGAGCTCTCGCGCGCCATGGTGCGCGAGCAGGAGGCGCGCAAGCAGGCCGAGGAGGCCAACCGCATCAAGGACGAGTTCCTCGCCACCCTCTCCCACGAGCTGCGCACGCCGCTCAACGCCATCCTCGGCTGGGCCCAGGTGCTGCGCACGGGCAAGGTGGACCCGGAGACCACGGGCCGCGCCCTCGAAGCCGTCGAGCGCAACGCGCGCGCCCAGGCCCAGCTCATCTCCGACCTCCTCGACGTGTCGCGCATCATCACCGGCAAGCTCCGCCTGGAGCTCAGGCCGGTCGAGCTCCCGCGCATCATCGATGCGGCCCTCGACAGCGTGCGGCCGGCCGCCGACGCCAAGGGGATCCGCATTCTCCTGACGCTCGATCACAACGCCGGTCCCCTGGTGGGAGACCCGGACCGCCTGCAGCAGGTCGCCTGGAACCTGCTGTCGAACGCCATCAAGTTCACCCCCCAGGGAGGATCGGTGGAGGTCCGGCTGGGGCAGAGGGAGGGCCAGGCGGAGATCGCGGTCGAGGACTCGGGCGCCGGCATCCGGCCCGATTTCGTGCCCTACGTGTTCGACCGCTTCCGGCAGGCGGAGAGCTCGACCACGCGCATGCACGGCGGGCTCGGGCTGGGCCTCTCCATCGTGCGCCACTTGGTCGAGCTGCACGGCGGCACGGTGGCGGTGGAGAGCCGGGGCGAGGGCCAGGGGGCCACGTTCACGGTGCGCCTGCCCATCCGCCTGGGCGTCGAGGGCGGGGCGCTGGGGAACTTGGGAGGGCTGCCGGGGGTGCCGGCGGAGCGGCGCCGGCATCCCGGCGAGGACGTGCCGGACCTGATGAGCTCGCAGCTCCTCGCCGGCCTCCACGTGCTGCTGCTGGACGACGAGGCCGACACCCGCGACCTGCTCGTCACGGCGCTGGAGCAGTGCGGCGCGCAAGTCACCGCGGTGCCGAACGTGCCCGACGCGCTGGCCGCCCTCGACCGGGAGCGGCCCGACGTCCTGATCTCCGACATCGGCGTGCCCGGCGAGGATGGCTACTCGCTGATCCGCAAGCTGCGCGCGAGGAGCGCGGAGACAGGCGGCAACGTGCCGGCCGCGGCCCTGACCGCCTACGCCCGCAGCGAGGACCGCATCCGCGCCCTCGCCGCCGGGTTCCAGGCCCATCTCGCGAAGCCGATCGATCCCGCGGAGCTGGTCGCCACCATCGCCGCCCTCGCCGGCCGCCAGACCGTCCCGTGATCGTCCCGCCGGTGATCGCCGTCGTCGGGGCCACGGCCACGGGCAAGAGCGAGCTCGCCATGGCGCTCGCCGGGGAGCTCTCCGGGGAGATCGTCAACGCCGACGCCCTGCAGGTCTACCGCGGCTTCGACGTCGGCACGGCCAAGCCGGGCCCGGAAGAGCGCGCCCGGGTGCCGCACCACCTGATCGACGTCCTCGACCCGCACGAGCGCTGGTCGGCCGGCGAGTTCGCCCGCCGGGCGCGCGCGGCCGTCGCCGGCATCCGGGAGCGCGGCAACGTGCCGATCGTGGTCGGGGGGAGCGGTCTCTACCTGCGCGCCCTGTTCGAAGGCATCAGCCCGATCCCGCCCGGCGACCCGGAGGTCCGGAGCGAGCTGCGGAGAGCCCTTGAGGAAGAGGGGCTGCCGGCGCTCGCGGCCGAGCTGGCGCGGGTCGATCCGCAGACCGCGGCGCGCCTCGGCGCGGGCGATACGCAGCGCATCCTGAGGGCGCTGGAGGTGGCGCGCGTGAGCGGCCGTCCGCTCTCCTCCTGGATCGCGGAGCAACCCTTTGGGACTCAGCGTGTTGACGCGCTCCGTCTCGGATTGACGCTCCCCCGGACGGTCCTATACGATCGCATCGCGGGCCGAGTGGCCCGGATGGTAGAACGAGGCTGGGTCGAGGAGGTCGCCCGGCTGCTGGACCGGGGGCTCGATCCCGGCCTGCCTGCCTTCCAGGCCATCGGATACCGGCAGCTCGTCCGTCACCTGGAAGGGGAATGGTCTCTCGAGCAGGCGATCGGTGAAACCGTGAAGGCCACGCGCCGGTTCGCCAAGCGGCAGGAGACCTGGTTCCGGAGAGAGCCCGATGTGACCTGGTTTTCGGCGCAGGATTTTAATCGACGAATTTTTAATGTCCTTGAACATGTCAAGCGCAGCGGTCCCGGGAGGGCGTATGGCTAAGCACAACATCAACATCCAAGACGGGTATCTCTTCCAGAGCCTGAAGGAAGGTCAGACGATGCATCTCGAGCTGGTGACCGGCAGCAGCCTCAAGGGCCGCCTGAAGCGGTTCGACCGCTTCGCCGTGGTGCTGGAGAGCGAAGGCAAGGAAATCCTGATCTACAAGCATGCCATCGCTACGATTTCCGCCGCGCCGCACCACCCGGCCTGACGCCGCCTGGCGCCGGCTGCCGGCCCTGCTGGCCCTGCCGGCACTGCCGCTGATCGTGGCCGTGCTGGGGGCCTGCGGCTCGGCGGCCCGCCCTGCGCCTCCGCCGGAGGTCCCGCGGCCGCAGCCGCAGCCCTTCGCAGTCCAGGAGCAGCCCTTCCTCGTCGATCCGCTGACCGGCTATCCCGGGCAGGTGGATCCCGAGCGGCAGGACCGCATCCGGGCCGCCCACCGGGCCCTGCTCGCGGCGAGCGACCGGGACGGCGCCCTGGAGACGGCCGACGAGCTGCTCCGGGAAGACCCGAGCCTCGCCCCGGCGCAGGTGCTGGCGGCGCAGGTGGAGCTGGGCGAAGGGAGCTTCGCCAAGGCGGTCGAGCGGCTGCTGCCGGTCAGCGACGCGATGCCCCAGTACGTGGCGAGCCAGCTCGTGCTCGGCCGCGCGGCCGAGCACGTGGGGGACATTCCGCTCGCCTACTCGGCCTACCGCGAGATCGCGCCGCGCAACCAGCGCGCCTTCCAGAAGGTGGGGGAGCTGCATCCCCGCGCCCTGGAGATCGTCTCGAACCGGCTGCAGGAGGCCCTGCGCCAGAGCCGCTGGGACGAGGCCGAGAAGCTCCTCTCCCTGCTGCGCAGCTGGGCGCCGTCCGAGGCGCGCACGCTCGAAGGCGCGCGCGCCCTGGCCGTGTCGCGCGGCGACCGCGTCGCGGAGCTCGCCGCGGTCAAGGAGCTTTCCGCGCAGCGTCCGGGCGAGCGCGCCCTGACCGAGCGCCGGGCCGAGCTGGAGCTGGCCGTGGGCGATCCGGGAACCGGGATGCAGATCTTCCAGGACCTCGCCGCCGAGAACCCGCGCGATCCGGAGCTGGCCGAGAAGCTCGCCGCGGCCAAGTTCCGCTGGCGGATGTCGCTGCTGCCCGGGGACGTGCAGGACGTGGCCTCGAAGCCCGAGCTGACCCGGGCCGATTTCGCCGTGCTCCTCTACTGGCTGGTCCCCAACGTGCGCTACGGCCGGCCCACGGCCGGGCGCATCGCCACGGACGTGCTCGAGCACCCGCACCAGGAGGAGATCGTGCGGGTGGTCAACCTCGGCCTCATGGACGTGGACTCGACCCTGCACCGCTTCTCGCCGGGCGCGCCGGCGCGGCGCAGCATGGCCCTGCGCAGCCTGGCGCTGGTGCTGTCGCGCTTCGGCCAGAAGCTGACCTGCCTCGGCGGCGCTGCCGGCAGGGGTCCCTGTGAGACCGCGACGAGCTGCGGCCTGTTGTCTCCGGAAGAGGAGTGCCGCGGTGCCGCGACCCTCGCCGGCGGCGAGGCCGTGGAGCTCATCCGCCGGACCTTGAAGCTCCTGGGCGGCGCGTGAGATTCACCATCCCCAACCTCATCTCGGTGCTGCGCATGGGGCTGGTGCCCCTGTTCATCATCGCCGTGCTCGAAGGCCAGGCGCTGCGGGCCCTCATCCTGTTCCTCGCAGCCGGGCTGACCGACGCGCTCGACGGCTTCATCGCCCGCTTCGCGAACCAGCAGTCGCTCCTCGGCGCCTACCTCGATCCGATCGCGGACAAGATCCTCCTCACCTCCGCCTACATCGCCCTGTCGATCCCCAGCCTCAACCACGGCGTGCAGATCCCGGTCTGGATCACCGTGCTGGTGATCGCCCGCGACCTGCTGATGGTGGTGGTCGCCCTGATCCTCTACCTGGCGGTGGGCCTCCGCAGCTTCCCGCCGTCGATCCTCAGCAAGATCAACACGGCCACCCAGGTGACCGCCGTGCTGGTCGTCCTGCTCTCGGCGCTGCTGCCGGACCTGGAGTCGATCGCGACGACGCTGCTCTACCTGGTGGCCGTGCTGACCGTCTCCTCGGGCCTGCACTACGTCATCCGCTACAGCCGGTCGTCGGGGCAGCCGGCGTCTGGTAACATGCCTCCCAGTGAGTCCTCCGGTGAGCAAGACTGACTTCGTCCACCTCCACCTGCACAGCCAGTACAGCCTCCTCGACGGCGCGAACCGCCTCGACGACGTGATCGGCACGGCCGTGTCCATGGGCATGCCGGCCATGGCCCTGACCGACCACGGCAACATGTTCGGCGCCATCGAGTTCTACACCCGCTGCAAGGCGGCCGGCATCAAGCCGCTCGTGGGCGTCGAAGCCTACGTGGCCCAGGGCAGCCGCCTCGACCGCACGCCGGGCAAGGGGAGCAGCAACCACCTCGTGCTCCTGGCAAAGAACGAGACCGGCTACCGCAACCTGCTGAAGCTCACCTCCTCCGCCTACCTGGAGGGGTTCTACTACAAGCCGCGCATCGACAAGGGGCTCCTGCGCCAGCACAGCGAAGGGCTCATCGGCCTCTCCGCCTGCCTGAAGGGCGAGATCAACGAGAAGATCGTCGGCAACCTCGAAAAGGAAGCCGAGGCCACGGCGCGCGACTTCCTGGAGATCTTTGGCGACGGCAATTTCTATCTGGAGATGCAGGACCACGGGATTCCCGAGCAGCGGCTGGCCAACGAGGTCCTGCGCCGGATCTCGCGCCGCACCGGCATCCCCCTGGTGGTCTCCAATGACTGCCACTACCACAAGAAGGACGACGCCTTCGCCCACGACGTGCTGCTCTGCATCGGCACGCAGAAGATGCTCACCGATCCCGACCGGATGAAGTACGCCTCGGATAATTTTTACTTGAAGTCGGCGGACGAGATGCACGGTCTCTTCCCCGAGGACCACGCGGCGATCGAGAACACGCTCGCCATTGCCGAGGCCTGTGACCTGGTCATCCCCATGGAAGGGTTCCAGCTCCCCGAGTACTCGGTGCCGGACGGCTACTCGCTCGCATCGTACTTCGAGCAGGTGGCGCGGGAAGGCCTGGAGCAGCGGCTCTCCCTGCTGCGCGCCCGCAACGCGAAACGCCTCCAGAAGAACCCGGAGGAACGCTACCGCGAGCGTCTGGAGTACGAGATCCGGGTCATCGAGAAGATGGGCTTCGCCGGCTACTTCCTGGTGGTCTGGGACTTCATCCGCTACGCCAAGGAGCACGATGTGCCGGTCGGTCCCGGCCGCGGCTCGGCCGCGGGCTCGGTGGTCTCGTGGGCGCTCAGGATCACCGACATCGATCCGCTCCAGTACGACCTGCTGTTCGAGCGCTTTTTGAACCCCGAGCGCATCAGCATGCCGGATATCGACATCGACTTCTGCATGCGCCGCCGGGGCGAGGTCATCCACTACGTGACCGAGAAGTACGGCCGCGACCGGGTGGCCCAGATCATCACCTTCGGTACCCTGGCCGCCAAGGCCGTGATCCGCGACGTGGGCCGCGTGCTCGGCCTGCCCTACACGAAGGTGGACCGCATCGCCAAGCTCGTCCCCGACATGACCAAGTCGCTCGCGCAGGCCGCCCGCGAGGTGGACGCGCTGCGCAGCGAGATCGAGAAGGACCCCGAGGTCAAGCAGATCGTCGACGTGGGGAGCCGCCTCGAAGGCCTCACCCGCCATGCCTCGGTGCACGCCGCCGGCATCGTGATCACGCCGCGCCGCCTCGACGACCTCGTGCCGCTCTACAAGGTCACCAAGGGGGACGAAGAGCAGGTCATGACCCAGTGGGACATGAACGTCATCGAGAAGCTCGGCCTTCTCAAGATGGACTTCCTGGGCCTGCGCACGCTCACGGTCATCGACGACGCGGTCAAGATCCTCAGGCAGCAGGGCGTCGAGCTCGACCTGGACAACATCCCGCTCGACGACCCGGAAGTCTTCCGCCTGTTCTGCGACGGCCGCACGAGCGGCATCTTCCAGTTTGAATCGCGCGGCATGACCGACCTGCTGCGGCGATTCAAGCCATCGCGGTTCGAAGAGCTCGCCGCCTTGAACGCGCTCTACAGGCCGGGTGCCATGACGCTGGTCGACGAGTACATCCAGCGCAAGCAGGGCAAGAAGTTCGCCTATCTGGCTCCCGAGATGCAGCCGATCCTGGAGGAGACCTACGGCATCATCGTCTACCAGGAGCAGGTGATGTTGATCGGCGTGGCGGTGGCCGGCTTCAGCATGGCCGACGCGGACATGCTGCGCAAGGCCATGGGCAAGAAGAAGGCCGACGTCATGGCCAAGATGAAGGCGAAATTCGTCGACGGAGCCGCCGGCCGCGGCATGCCGCCGCAGAGGGCATCGGACCTCTGGGACAAGATCGAGCCCTTCGCCGGCTACGGCTTCAACAAGAGCCACAGCGTGGCCTACGCCATGGTGGCCTACCAGACCGCCTATCTCAAGGCGCACCACCCGGTCGCCTTCATGGCGGCCATGCTCAACTCCGAGCTCTCCTCCTCGGACGAGATCGCCAAGTACATCGCCGAGTGCCGGCAGAACATGGGCATCGCCGTGCTGCCGCCGGACATCAACGAAAGCGGCTACGTCTTCACCGTGGTGGGAGACCAGATCCGCTTCGGCCTTGGTGCCGTGAAAGGTGTCGGAGAGGGGGCGATCGAATCGCTCCTGGAGGCCCGCCGCCGCGTAGGCCATTTCCGCTCGCTCGCCCAGGTCGCCACGGAAGTGGACCTGCGTCTCGCCAACCGCAAGGTCTGGGAATCGTTCGTCAAGGCCGGAGCCTTCGACAGCTTCGGAGTCCACCGCGCCGCGCTCTGGGCCTCGCTCGACAGCGTGATCGATTACGGCCAGCGCCGCCGGCGCGAGCGCGAGGAGGGGCAGACGAACCTCTTCGGCGGCGGCAATACCGGCTCGCTGGGCAACGAGCCCATGCCCGACGCCTCGGTGCCACCCTGGCCCGAGCGCGAGCGGGTGAAGTTCGAAAAGGAGGCGCTCGGCTTCTATCTCACGGGCAACCCGCTGACCGAGCACCAGGCCCAGCTCGAGCGGATGACCACGCACAGCACCGTGTCTCTGCGCGAGGGCGCCGAGGGCACGGTCACGGTCGGCGGCATCGTGAGCAGCATGAACCGGGTCAAGATCAAGAGCGGCCCCAACGCCGGCAAGCTCATGGGGCGTTTCGTCTTGGAGGATCTGGAGGGGAGCCTGCCGGTGACCCTCTTCGCGAGCCAGCTCGAGAAGTTCGGCCATCTCCTCTCCGACGACGCCGTGGTCCTGGTCAAGGGCCAGGTGCGGGAGAGGGGGAGTGACTTCGAGCTGACGGTGGAGGAGATCGTGCCGGTCACCAATCTAGGCCCCACGCTGGCCAAGGTCGAGCTGGTGTTCCAGCCCTCGTCGGTCTCCACGAAGACGATGCTCAATCTCAGCAACCTGCTCAAAGAGCATCCCGGCGACGTGCCGGTCAAGCTCGGCATCGAATTCCCGGAGCAGACTGTCTGGATCACTCCCAAGGAGACCTACAAGATCGACTTCGGGCCCGAGCTCGCCACCTCGATCGAGGGCATCCTCGGGCACGGGAGCATCCGGGAGAGCTATCTGGGGCCGGTGGGGTGAGGAGCGAGACTGTCGCGAAGCCAGGGAACCCCAACCATCACCTTGCGGATGTGGAGGGCTGGCTCGAGGATTCCGATCCGTTCTTCGTTGCGATCGAAGAGATTGTCGAAGCTCGGCACCAGCACCGGCCTCGTGTGATCCGCGTGCAATACACCCCGACAAGGTCATTTCAGGTCGCCCTGTAGGGGCGAAACCCGTCTAGCCTGGGGTTTCAACCCGGTTTCAACCCCAGGCCGGGGGCGGCGGTGGTGGCCGCAGGTCTCGCGCAGGAGGCCTTGCCCGTGGCGGTTTATCGCGCCGCATGTCCTCGTAACGCCGAGACCGCCTGGGGTTGAAACCCCAGGCTAGACGGGTTTAGCCCCTACAGGGCTGGCCGTCGGCATCAATCCCAGAGATGTTCGTCCTCGTATGGGACGCCGTGCCTTTTCAGAAGCTGGAGGAATTCGCTCTGGTAGGCGTGGCGGGCATGATGCCTCGCCTGATTCTGGATGTAGCGCTCGACCACCAGGCGATTGGACTCGCTGACGGAGAAGGCTCCGTAGCCCCGCTGCCAATAGAAGCTCTTGACGAGCGTTTTGACCCACCTGGAAGAGCCTCCCTTGATGTGCTGGACCAGGTTTGATAGAGGGTTTGTGGGATCGAGCTGGACGAGAAGGTGAATGTGGTCGGGCATGCCGCCGATCTCGTACAGGCTCGCTCCCTTCCGATGCACGGTGCCCCGGATGTACCCATAGAGCTCGTCCTGCACGTCTGGCGTGATCAGCGGCATGCGGTCCCGGGTACTGAAAACGAGGTGAATCAGGATGCGTGTCAGAGTGCTCGACATGGTCCCTCCTTCAGGGAAGAGAATCTGCCCTGGAAGAGACGTAAAACACCCCGAAAATGTCATTCGTTGAAGAGCTGCAGTCCGCCCTGTAGGGGCGAAACCCGTCTAGCCTGGGGTTTCAACCCCAGGCGGCTGGTCCCGTCCGCCGACCTACCCGGCAAGCCGCAACGCCGGCACCTCGATCCCATACCTCTCGCGCAGCACCTCGAAATGGTGGTGGAGGTGGCCGGCCAGGATGAAGGCCAGGGCGCGGACGGAGACCGGGTGGGTGTTGGCCACGCCGACACGGGCCAGCTCCTCGGGAGAAAGCTCGCGGAAGAGCAGGACGTTCGCGCTCCGGAGGAGCGTCAGCTCCTCGATCAGGGACTTGAGCGTGCGGGAGTCGAAGCGGGCATGGTCGACGTAGAAGTTCTCGTCGAAGCCGGCCAGGGGAGTTTCGTCGCCATGGCTGAAGCGGAGAGCACGGTAGCTGAAGACCCGCTCCGCGTCGATCAGGTGCCCGACGACCTCGCGAACGCTCCACTTGCCGGGCGCATAGCGGAAGGTCTCCCGGTCCGCCTCCACGGTCGCGGCGAGGCGGCGGAGCTGGTCTTTCTGGCCTTCCAGGATCTCCAGGACGTCGCCGGCGGGCAGGCCGGAGATATAACCCGCGTAGAAGGCCGCATACTCGCCGGATTCAGGGCGCTCGATCACGGATCAACCCTCCTTGTCCGTTCCCCATGGCAACCAGGACGTCGCCATGATCCATCCGCCCGCGATTGTACCCAGCCTGGGCAGCCAGAGACTCTCCGCCGACGGCCAGGTTCGTAACCAGCGGCGGTTCTTGACCATAAATCCGCAGACATGCGTAACAACCGGCGTTTGTCCGGTACATCCGGCGCCAGGTGCGTAAGAATCAGCCCCGGATGACCTTCAAAGCTCGCCGATAGACCATCCGAGCCTCCGGATGGGCTATCCGGGCGGAGTTATTCGTAAGAACCGGCGGAAGCTTCGTAAGATCCGGGAGATCTGGGCCCCGCGGCGAGGGGGTCCGCCCTCGCCGCGGGGCCGGGGCCTTCGGTTCAGCGAGTCTCGCGCAGCGCGATCTTCTGCGACAGCTTGCCGCCCTTCACGCTGTCGTAGCTCACCGTGACCTCGCCCTCTCCCTGGACCAGGAAGAAGAGGATGCGCGTGGAGAGGCCTTCGACGCCGGGCACCATCAGGCGCTCGGGACGGTGCTCCTGAAGCTCGACCTTGTCGAGGTACGGGTCATCCACGAGGCCGCTCGAGAGCACCTTGGCGCCGGCGACGGTCGCCACGTCCTGGCGGTGGAGCTTGCTGTTCACCGCCACCGCGGTCATCGAGGGGATGGCGCGCTCGTTGAGCACCGGCAGCTCCACTCGCCACAGGCGGTCTCCGACCTTTTTCACCGCTGCGCTGCCGAAGGAGAGCTTCGGCAGGTGCCAGGCGTTCAAGAGCACGAAGGCGTTGCTGCGGTGCGTCTCGTCCTCCATCAGCCAGCCCTCGGGCACACGGCCCACGTCGCGGCGGAAGCCTCCCACCTCGATCTTCCCGTACTGCGGATGATCGAAAGGTTTCCAATCCACCCACTGGCGGCCGAGGGCGAGGAGGTCATTGAACTTCATCAGCTCTTCCTGGGTGGTATCGCCGTTCTTGTCGAAGTCGGCGGGCGGGTTGTACATCTCGTTGGTGAACGCCAGCGCGCCCACGAGGCCGTAGAAGTGATCGGTCGTGGCGCCGTGGACGGTGTAGAGGTCCTTCCACGAGATGTAGTAGTGATAGCCGGGGAGCAGCTTCTCGCCCTCCTTGCCGATCAGGTCGTAGGCCTTCAAGTCCTGCGGCGAGTAGGGTGGATCGGCCTTGGCGCCGGGGCCGCGCAGGATCATCTGGCCGTTGTTGTGGTAGCTCTGCACGGCCGCCACGTTGGGATGCTGGAGCGCCCACAGGGCGATGGATCTCGTCTCCGGAATGGACAGGGGATAGGCGCCGGCACCCGCCTGCACGTACTCGGGCTCCCAGGAGAAGCCCCAGGTCCGGTTGGGATCGACGTAGCCGACCGTGTCCTCGTCGACGCGCCCGTCGCCGTCGTTGTCGAACCCCTCGCTGCCGATCACGAGCCAGTCGCCGAGCTCGCCGGGCTCGACGTCCTTGAGCAGCCGCGGGTCCTTGGGGTCCTGCCGGTGCGTGCCCTGGCCGAGCGGGACCTTCTTGCGCATCATCGTGATGTGGCCGTCGCCGTCCAGGTCGTCGAAGCCGTCCTCGTCCGCGACGCCGTCGCGGTCGTCGTCGACCGGCACCATCACGGTGCGCGGGAAGTCGGCGTCGGACGGGCCCTTGAACCAGAGCGCGCGGCCGTCGGCGTTGACCACGGGCAGGATGTAGAAGACCGCGCGGTCGAGCGTCTCGGTCACCCGCGGCAGCCGGCCGTAGTTCTTGAGCAGGTAGTCCACGGTGTAGAGCGCGGCCTCGGCGCCCTGCACCTCGTTGGCGTGGGTGTTGCCGTCGATGTACATGGCCGGCTTCGACAGCTCGGGGCCGGTCGCCGGGTTGGTGATCGCGATCATCCAGAGGTCGCGGCCCTGGATGGTCTTGCCGATGCTTTCGAGGCGCGTCCACTTCGGGTACGCGGCGGCATAGCCCTTGAGGGCATCCACGATCTGCTCATAGGTGTTCAGGCGGTTGAACGCGGGGGCCGGAGGGGTCCCCTGCGGCTGGATGGGCTCCGCCGCGAAGGAGGGGGAGACGGCTGCGAGCAGCGCCAGGATTGCGAGCTTGGATCTCATGTTCAGTCTCCCTTCCCGACGGTGGCGGTCTTCTGATCGCGGCCGGCGTTGTCCGTGGTCAGGTCGACCACGATCTTCGCGCCGGGCTCGGCGCGCACGAGCCACTCGCCCGCGAGGCTGCCGGTCGTGCCTTCGAGCCGCTCGGCAGCGGCGAACGGATAGCCGGTCACCAGCTTCACGTCCTTGCCGGTCCGTAACGTGAGCCGCACCGGCAGGTGCGCCCGCGCGCGCTCCGCCTGCTTCGTGTGCGTGGCGAGATAGCCGCGGTTGCCGGCCACCGCCTTGACCCGGTAGACGCCGCCGCCCACGCTCTTGACGTCGAGCGACAGGATCTCCGCCCTGGCGAGCTTGCCGGCCAGGTCGAGCACCGTCTCCGTGTGGGCCGCGAGCGCGGGCTTGAGGATGGACAGCGGCGGATTGAGCTCCACGAACGGATCGAGCCCGCCCACCTCGGCTTTCGTGCCGTCCGGCAGGGTGACCGCGGTCCAGGGCGCGAAGCCTCCCTGGGCGTTGGCTTCGACCCAGGCCAGCACCTCGCGCTCCCGCGCTCCGGCCTCGCTCGGCTTGCCCCCGCCACCGGTATTGCCTCCGGAGGCGCCGGCCCCCATCGACTTCATGCGCTCGACCATGCTCTTGGGATCGACCTGTCCGCCCTTCATGTAGTCGATCACCATCCTGGCGGTGAACTGGGCGGGCGCCTTGTTCTCCTTCAGGAACGCGCCGATCTTCTCCTCGCCGAGCGCCATGAACTCCTCGCTCGTCATGCCCGCCACTTTGTCCAGGGTCAGGGCGTCGTCCTTGGCTTCGCTCTTCTTCTCGGCCTTGGGAATGCCCCAGACGTCGAGCTCCAGGGCCATGGCGCCGGCCTGGTAGTAGAGCCAGGGGGTGAGCCCGCCCTTGCGGTACTGGGCGCCGGGACGGTCGGCGGAGAGGCCCGCCTTCTTGAGGCGCTCCTTGTAGCTCTCGGCGAACTTGTCGAAGTAGGCCTGATCGCCCGGGTCCACCTTGGTGGCGGCGCCGACGCCGAGGAACTGCTGCACCTGCTCCTTGGTGATGTTGTTCTGGCGCACGAACGGCAGGTTCTGGGCCACCTCCCAGATCTCGTCGATGGTGTACTGCCCCTCGGGATCGAAGCCCAGCATCCCGGCTACATCCTTGGGCAGCGTGAACTTCTGCGTCCCCAGGTCGCCGCCGCCGCCGAGGCTCTGCGGCGCGGCGAGCAGGTTGTTCGCCGGGCCGTAGATCACGGCGAGAGCGACGTTGCGGCGGCCGAGCAGGAAGTCGAGCAGGGCCTTGGTCTCGGGCGCGTAGCTCGACCATGGGCCGGCCTCGGGCGTGGAGTAGGGGAACGCGTGCGGGAAGCCCTGGTCGGGCCAGACGCCGCCGGCGCCGTCCTCGTTGTACTCGCCGTCGCCATCGTCGTCCCGCCCCTCGGAGACGACCCGCCAGACCCCGGCCCTCTCCTCCATGGAGTCCGCCTTGACGAGCACCCGCGGATCGGTGGCGTCGGCGAGCCAGCCGCCGGCCGGATCGAGGATCCGCATGCGGGTGATCATGCCGTCGCCGTTCAAGTCGTCCGCCGGGTCCTCGGCCTCGAAGCCGTCGAGATCGTGATCGATCTTCATGCCGTTGCCGCTGCGGCGGGCGCGCACCTTGCCGAAGATCGCGTCATGCGCGTCCGGGTTGAGCGCGGGCGCCACGTAGAAGGTGCACGCGGCGAGGAGCTTTGCCGCGGGGCTGCCGGCCGGAGCGGCGAGCAGGGTCTGGATCAGGTCGAGCGTGGCCTCGGTGCCGGCGTTGTGATAGCCGGCGATGTTGGCGCCGACGAAGACCGCGGGCCGGGTCTGCGGATCGGCCCCGCCGGGCGCCGCGATCCGGACCGCGTACAGAGGCCGTCCGCCGGCCGACTTGCCGAGGGTGAGCAGCTCCACCTCGCGCTGGTTGCCCTTGGCCCAGGCCTGGAGCTGGCTCTCGACCTCGGCGAAGGAATGGTAGTCCTGGTAGCTGACGGCGGCGCCTGCGGGTCCTGCGAGGGTCAGGAGACCCAGGACCGCGGCGCCGGCCCGCCAGCCGGAGAGCATTGTCTTCACGAGCACCTCCTGGAAACAGAATGGATGGGTACACCGGCTCCTGGAGAGCTATACGCCTGATTCGATGGCGGGTTTCAATAGCTCCACGTCTCTTGGCGGACCGGCAGCCGGTTGAGCACCTGAGGATAAGACGCGGGCGGTTTCGAGGCTCATGCGTGGCCGATATCGCTCATGCACCACTCTCCTTCCGTAGCTTCGCCCGCAGTGCAGCGCCCTTTGCCGTGAGCCGGTATTGCTGCTTGCTGCTCTTTGGCTTGTCCGGGATGGTCATTTCCACGATGCCATCCCGCAACGCCGGACTCAGGTAGCTTTCCCTGAAGTGATCCTCATGGCGAAGACTGAGAACCTGCTGGAGCCGCGCGCGGCTCATCGGCCCCTCAAGACCCAGCACCAGCCGCTCAACTTCCCCGGCGACTTCCCCGGTGACTTCCCCGGTGACTTCCCCGGCAACCAGGCTGGCAGGATTCCTGTGTTCCGGCCGATACCGGAATTCTACCCACAGACCGCTGTGTTCATGTCGCAACTTGGGCATCGGCGCACCGGCAACGCGGCAGGCCTCCAGGATGCGCTCAATGCCCCGCCCCCAGGCCTCGATCATCCCAATGCGAAAGAACACGTTGGCCACATCAGGGTTGAAGGGAATCGAGGCGTGCTTGCCGAGAAGCTTCTCGATGGTCCAGTCTGGTGGCAGCTCTCCGGGATTCCAGATCATCAGCTTGTCCGGGTAGACGCTGATCTGGATCGGTATGCCGCCGGCATAGTCCTTATGGGCCACCGCATTCAGCAATCGTCGCGCCAGGAGCTCTTCCATTCGACCTGCTGGCTTTCCTTCATACGAAATAAATCCTCCCGGTCAGCAGCTCCTGCATCATACCCTCGCAGTCCTGCCGAAGCGGGATGGCTCAAGAGTTGCCCCAGCCCCCTGGGGCAATTCTTGACCAAAGGGTCAGAGCCGGACCCGGACCCGGGAACGCCTCCCGGGGGAGGGAACGCTCGCACACCATGGCATGCATCTTGCCCTTTGGAAGCTCACCTGTTCACCTGAAAGGAGACAAGACGAGATGAGATTCCTGGCTTCGAAGAAGTCGGTGCGCCGCTTCGCGTGGATGGCGCTCCTCCTGCTGCTGTCGCTCTCCGCTTCGGCTTTCGCAGCCGAAGGCGAAGAGCAGGAGACGAGCGCGAAGGACAAGCAGCAGAAGGAAGCCTATCTGCGCGCCCTGCCGTATCCCGGCGGGTTCAAGGAAGAGGGCGACCTGATCAGGATGCATTCCCTGCGGATGTGGTACCTGATGACCTATCCCACGGGGGTGATGCCTCCCTCGCCCTGGACCCGGGCGCAGCAGCACAACCGGCGGGAGGTCGGGGACGCGACGGTCTGGGAAGGCGAGGGGCTCGTCCCGCCCTCCGGCCGCAATGACGGTCCCAGGCTCATGACCGGCGACGCCGTGATCGCGCCGGGCACCAACACCTGGGTCTCCTACGGCCCCAAGCCGCTCGACACCGTGGGCACGACGAACAACGCCTACCGCTATGGCATCACGGCCGGCCGCGTCAGCGCCGGCGGCCTGGCGGTCGATCCCACCAACGCGGCCGTGGCCTATGCCGGGTTCTCGGCCGGCGGCCTGTGGAAGACCACCAACCTCGGCTCGCCGACCGTTACCTGGACGCCGCTCTGGGATGACAAGGATTTCGTCACCCAATCGGCCGGCGCCATCGAGATCGATCCGAACGATCACAATGTCGTGTACGTGGGCACGGGCGACTGGGCCGCGGCCGATCAATTCGGTGAAGGGATCATGAGGACGGCCGACGGCGGCACCACCTGGACGCACCTGGCCGCCGACATCTTCACACCGTACTCGCCGACCCTGCCGGCGGGCGGCAACCGCTGGGGCAGCCAGAACATCCGGGTCATCCAGGTCGATCCCAAGAATTCCAGCCGCATCCTGGTCGGCACGCGCTACGATCTCTACATCACCCACGATGCCGGCTCGACCTGGCAGATCTGCCCGTTCGGCGCCAGCTACACGGACCCGTCGGCGAGCAATCCGACGTTCACCGCGATCAACCGCATCAGCAGCATCCACCTGGATTCGCGCGGCGCGACCACCGTCGCCTACGTCGCGGTCGGTTATCCTTCCAACAACGGCAACGGCAACAACGGCGTCTACCGCTTCACCATGCCGGCGAGCGGCTGCCCGGCGTCGTTCACGCCTCTCTTCAGCGGCTTCCCGGCCGGCACCGGCAACGGCGTCAACCAGGCGAACGGCGGCAGCCTCACCGGCCGCGTCGAGCTCGCGGGCGGCACCGGCTCCGACGGCGCCATGACCCTCTACGCCCAGGTCGCGAAGGCGAGCGACTACACGGCGGAGGGGACCTACGTGCTGCGGCCGGACGGCGGCTCCACGACCTGGACCAAGCTCACGGGGAGCACCACCTATCCGACCTGCGCCGGCGGCTCGAGCGGCACCGGGCAGGACTGGTACGACCTGTTCATCGCGGTCAATCCCAGCAATGACAAGGACCTCTACATCGGCCACATCGACGCCTTCCGGTCGACGGTCAACTCGACCTACACGTCGATCACGGCGAGCAACCTGACCAACGTGTACACGACCTCCTGCCCGTCCTATGGCAAGGTCCACCCCGACCAGCAGGCGTTCGCCTTCGCCGGCACGAGCGGCACCGCATTCCTGCTTGGCAACGACGGGGGCGTCTTCTACAACGATGCCAGCGGCGCCGTGGCCAACTGGAAGCAGGTCAACGATTCGTTCAACACCAACCAGTTCTACGCCGGACAGATCGGCCGCGACTTCGCCAATGCCGCGGGTCCGCAGTGGTGGGCCGGCGGCATGCAGGACAACGGCAACGCCTCTTGGGACAGCTCGAAGGCGGACCTCACGGCGACCGGGCGGTCGGTGGGCGGCGACGGCTTCTTCATGTCGTTCGATCCGCTGGCGGGAACGGAAACGGCCGGCTGGTGGTTCTCCGAGTACACCTACGGCTCGATGTATTGCTCGAAGAACAGCGGCGCGGACGGCCCCTTCTCCTCGGGCTGCGGCCCGAACGCCTACTCCGGCACGGCCGATTGGAGCGCGCCGTTCCTGATGGACACGCTGCACTGCACGAACAGCGTCTGCCGCAACATGATCCTCGGCGAGGACTATGTGTGGGTCGCGGGCGCCTTTGGTGTGCAGAAGCCGACCTGGAAGAAGGTCTCCCCGTCGCTGATCCGCGCCGGCTCGACGAGCGATTCGATCATCACCCTGAACCTCGCGCCGAACAACCCGAAGGCAGCGGCGGCCGGCACGGCGGAAGGCAAGCTGTGGTGGTCGGAGACCGTCTACTCGGGCACCTCCTGCACGCAGGCGGCGGCCAACACCGCGTCCTTCTCGTGCGCGCCGGTGACCGGCGCGACCTGGCGGGACGTGGATTCGACCAACGCCGTGCTGCCGAACCGCGCCATCCTGGGCGTGGCCTTCGATCCGTCGGATCACACCCGCATCTACTCCGCGGTGGGCGGCTTCGACACCAACACCCCGACAACCCCGGGCCACGTCTTCGAATTCAAATGGAGCGGCTCAGCGTGGACCCGTACCAACAAGACGGGCAACCTGCCCGACGTGCCGGCTTCGGGGATCGCGGTGAACCCGCTCAACCGCAAGCAGGTGTTCGTGGGCACCCACTTCGGCTTCTACTACACGGACGACATCGATGTGGCCACGCCGGTCTGGACCCGCTATCAGTGGGGCCTGCCCAACACGGTCATCCAGTACCTGACAGTCGACCGGGGTCCGGCGGCGACGCCCTTCCTCGGCACGACGCTCATGGCCTTCACCTACGGCCGCGGCGTCTATGCGATCAAGCTGCCGACCGGAGGCGGCAGCTTCCCGGGTCACTGATCCCATCCTGATTGATCCCATCCTCCCTCTCCCCATCCCTCTCCCTCACCTGCGTGAGGGAGAGGGGGCCTGAAGCGGGGCAGAGGCGCCCTCGGTAACGACGCTCAAGAAGTACGCACGGGCTGGCGGCTGCGAGGTCGAGATTCGCCTCGTTCCGATTGCTCGCGCTTCGAAGGCGACCAGCGGGCGGGCCAAGGCCCGCCTCTAGCCCTCTCTGCTCACCCATGCGACGGAAGGCGCATCGGGGACGTACAAGAAGCAGTCGGGAGAAAGGAGCCTGCGGATGTTTTCTCTGGGAATGCTGTTCCTGCTGTCGTCGCCGGCCGCGCCGCCAGTCCAGCCCGTCCCGCTCGCCATCGAGCTCAAGCAGGGGAGCCCGGACGAGGCCCGCACCCGGGACCAGCTCCTGCGCCTGCTCCACGAGCACGACCTCGAGCGCTGGATCTTCACCCGCAAGGTCGTGATCGACGAGTCGCCTCAGCTGATCCCCCACAGCCATCCGGTCCTCACCCTGAGCACCCGGCATCTGAAGGATGACGACCTGCTGCTCGCTACTTTCGTCCATGAGCAGCTCCACTGGTATCTGGAAGAGAACCATGAGCGCGCCCAGCCCGCGCTCCAGGAGCTCCGCAAGCTCTACCCCGATGCGCCGTCAGGGGGTCGGGAGGGGGGCAAGGATCAGGAATCGACGTACAGTCACCTGATCGTCTGCTACTGGGAGATCCGCGCGGCCAGGGAGCTGCTCGGAGAGCTGCGCGCCTTTCAGGTCGCGCAGTTCTGGGCCCAGGATCACTACACGTGGATCTACCGCAAGGTCCTGGAGGAGGGCTACAGGATCGGCCCCCTGATCCACAAGCACGGCCTGATCCCCGATGCGCGGAAGCGCGACCCGGTGCGGTCTGACTAGAGCTCCACGCGGTCCGAGCGCTCGTCGCCGCCGTCGAGAACCATCTCGGCGCGGTCGAGCTCTTCGGTGGGGCAGCCGGTGAGGTCGAGGGGGGCCGCGGCCTGGTAGACGTCCCGGCCGAGGCCGTTCTTCTCCAGCCAGAGGAGGTACTTCGAGCTGGCGGAGGGCGCGGCGCCGGTGCCCAGGCGCTCCCAGGTCTCGATCCCGCTGGAGACGCTGCAGAGGATGCGGTCCGGGTTGCGGAAGGTGAAGGACAGGGTCTCCGGCGAGGGTGGAACGCTGGACAGGCGCACCACCATGGCGGCCGGGCCGCGGCCCGGGATCAGGGCGAGCCCCACCAGGGCCGGGCGGGTGCTCTCTCCCCGGGCCTTTTCCACCTCGCGGTGGTCGGCCTCCTCGACCCGGGCGAGCACCCGCGCCCAGGACCGCGCGTCCGGGGACGGGCTCGGCGCGGGCACCAGGGGCGCCGCCCACTCGAAGAGATAGTTCACCGGCAGGGCGAAGCCCAGGCCGTCCGCCTCCGCGATCTTGGCGCTGACGATCCCCACCACGCGGCCCTGGGTGTCGAACAGCGGGCCGCCGCTGTTGCCGGAGTTCACGTTGGCGTCGATCTGGAGATAGCCCACCCCGAAGACGCTGCGGATGGAGTGGCTGACGATCCCTTCGTGGACCGTGAAGTCGAGCCCCTCGGGTGTGCCGATGAACACGACACGGTCGCCGGTCTGGAGGGCCATGGCGTCGCCCAGGGGGAGAGGACGCGCGCCGGCGCCGGGCACGCGCACCAGGGCCGCGTCCAGCCATTCGTCGCGCTTCACCTCGTCTCCCGGCAGCTCCCGCCCGTCGGCGAACACGGCCTCGATCCGCTCTCCGGCCGGGCAGAGAACGTGGGCGTTGGTCAGCAACAGGTCCTCGGTCACGAAGAAGCCGGTGCCCTCGGCCTGGGCGCAGCGCAGCTTGACGGTCGAGGGCGTGGCCTGCTCCGCCAGGTCCCGGGTGGAGAGGACCGGCCCGGCGGCTTTCGGTCTGGAAGCGCGGGCGGGCAGGTCGACCTCGGGCGGTCCGGAGGTGGCGCGGCTCCAGGCGAAGAGCCCGATCCCGCCGGCCACGGCCACGACGGCCGCGATGCGCAGCCAGGAGATCCCTCCCGTGGCCTCGGAGGCCGGCAGCGCCTGATGGCCGGTGAAGCGGGCGCGCCCGCCATGCTCGTCGATCACGCGGCCCATCGTCCTTGCGATGTCGCGGGTCAGTCCGGCGGCGAGGAGCGAGCCGGGCAGGCCGAGGGCCTGCTGCGCGGCGGAGAAGGCCGGCGACTCCGGTCCGAGGGACGACAGGGCCCGCGCGGCCTGGTAGCGCGCACGCGGATCGGACGGCGGCAGGTCGACCACCACATCCAACAGCAGGTTCCCCCGGCAGTGCGGACAGGCCGGGGCCGAGAGCGCCACAAGCTCGCCGCAGCGGGGACAGGGCTCCCGCTCGATCTGGGACATTGGGATGATTCTACTTCAGGACGGCTGCTTTTGCGCCCCCGCCGGCGTGCCTTGCGTTCCTGGCCCGCCTTCCAGCCGCTGGAGCACCCGCTGCGCGATCAGCTTCGCAAGGTAGAGCGACCTGGGCTGATTGTCGGTCTGGGCGGTGATCACGAGCACCAGGTTGCCCTTGAGCACGTGGAGCTGGTGGAGCGTGCCGCCGACGAACAGGGCCTTCTCGCCCAGGCCCGGGACCTCCTGGATCTCACCGCCGGCCAGGCGCTTCAGCATGGCGCGGCTGCTCTCCAGGTTGCGCGCCGCGGCCTCGGGCGAGCGCGCCGCCTTGATCTCCAGCCCCAGCACCTGCGGCTGGTCGGGGGTCGCGACCGCGGTATTGAAGGAGCAGGTCAGCGGGTTCGTGCTGGTGGAGGCGTCGTCGAACGTGCTGCTCCTGGGCGCCACGGGCTTCCCGCCGTTGAACTGCAGAGCGTCCTGGACGGTGAACAGCTCGCAGGCGTTCAGCGTCGCCGGATCGAACGAGGGTCCCTCCGGCGCTTGGGAACCGCCGCCGCAGGCGGCCAGGAGCAGGGCCAGCGTGAGGGTGGGGAACGTGCTCTTCGCAGGGTTCATGCCTCCATTCTATGCCGAAGGATCTGGTAAAGTCGGCGATGAGGCTCCCATGGAACAGATCGAGGCGACACCGTCCGCGTGCCCCTACCTGCCCGGGGACATGACCTCCTGCCTCCTGGCCGCGATCCAGGAGCTCAACGGCGCGTCCGACCTGCGCACCGGCCTGGCGCGGATGGCGGACCTCCTGCACGCCGTGCTCGGCCACGACTATTTCTGTGTGCTGCTGCTCGACGACCTCGGCCGCGAGCTGCGCTACGAGCTGGCGGCGGGGGTGCCGCCCGAGGTGGCGGAGCACTGGCGCTTCGGCATGGGACAGGGGCTGGTTGGGACCGTGGCCAAGATGGGGCGGACGGTGCGCGTGGGCGACGTCCTGGAGGACAAGCGCTACATCCGGGCCGTGGACCGCACGCGCTCGGAGCTGGTGGTGCCGCTGGCGACCAAGGATCGCACGGTCGGCGTGCTCGACATCGGCAGCTTCGAGCCGCACCACTTCACGGACGAGCACGAGACCCTGATGACCTCGCTCGCCGGGTTCCTGGCGAGCGCTATCGAGACCGCGCAGCTCTATCAGAACATGCGGGAGCAGGCGCGGACGCTCTCGCTGCTCCACGAGGTCAGCCGCGAGGTGAGCTCGATCCTCGACCGCCGGCAGCTCCTGGAACGGGTAGCCGAGCTGGTCCGGCGGCTCATCGACTACGACGTGTTCAGCGTGATGCTCTGGAACGACGACCGGCAGATCCTGGAGCCGTGGATCGCGTTTCACAAGGACGGTCGAGACGTGTCGGGGATGGTGCCCGGCGCGCTGGGCGTCGGTCTGACTGGCACGGCCGCGGCCCTGCGCCAGTCGCTGCGCGTGCCGAACGTCCATCTCGACCCGCGCTACCGGCGCTGCGTGGACGGCATCGACATCCGCTCCGAGCTGGTGGTGCCGCTCGTGTTCAAGGACCGTCTCCTCGGCGTGCTCGACCTGGAGAGCCTGGAGTACGACGCTTTCACCTCGAGGCACGAGCAGCTCCTCTCGACGCTGGCCGCGTCGCTGTCGATCGCGCTCGAGAACGCGCGCCTCTATGAGCAGGTGCGGCAGGACGAGAAGCGGCTCCAGGACGACGTGACCATGGCACAGCGCATCCAGCAGGCGCTGCTGCCGCGCTCGACACCCTGGCTGCCCGGCTTCCAGATCGGCGTGGCCTACGAGCCGGCACGGGACCTGGGAGGCGACTTCTACGACTTCCTGCCGTATGGAGAGGGGCGCCTCGCCGTGGCGGTGGGGGACGTGGCGGGCAAGGCGCTGCCGGCGGCGCTCTACGGCTCGTTCGCCATCGGGCTCCTGCGCGAGTATGCGGCGCACGGCGAGTTCCGGCCGGCGCAGGTGCTGGAAGCTCTCAACTGCAAGCTCCAGCACGTCCGCGTCGACCGCCGCTTCCTTGCCATGATCTTCGGAGTGGTGGACAGCGCCGACCGCACCCTGACGCTGTCGAGCTCAGGGCTGCCATACCCGCATCTCGTGCGGGACGGCAAGGTGGAGGCGATCCTGCTGGCCGGCCTGCCGCTGGGCCTGCTGCCGGAGCGCACCTACCAGGAGGTCCGTCTGGACCTCCGATCCGGGGACCTCGTGGTGATCTGCTCGGACGGGGTGGAGGAGAGCCGGAACGGGGACGAAGAGGAGTTCGGCAGCGAGCGCCTGAAAGACGTCGTCCTGGGCCTCGCCACCCTCCCCGCCACCGAGATCGCCGAAGGCATCCTCGACGCCTGCCGCCGCTACAGCGGCCGGGCGGGGGCCGGCGATGATCGGACGGTGGTGGTGATCAAGGTGGCGTGAGGGGGAGACGGAAGTTCCTGAAATCGAGTATAGTTGAAGGGTGCCTGCTCACGAGGTGCTCGACTATCCCACCGCTTGCCTGCCGTATGAGGCGGGGCACGGCTGGCCGGCCCAGGGAGAATGGACCTACGAGGATTACCGGCGCCTGCCTGACGACGGCCGGTACTACCAGGTCATCCGGGGAGTCCTCTATGCGGAGCCCAGACGAACTGTCGGACACCAGGAGGCGTTGTCCCATCTCGCGTACCCGCTGTCGAAATTCGTCGACGAGCACGAGCTTGGGATCGTCCTGATCTCCCCCTTCGACGTGATCCTCCCGGAGGGCATCGCCACCCCGATCCACCCGGATCTCCTCTTCATCCGTGAGGAGAACCGTCCTCATCCGGGAGCCGAGAACCTCCAAGAGTTTCCCGGCTTGGTCGTGGAGATTCTGGACGCAATCACCGCAGATTTCGACGAGAGAGTCAAACTGCCCGCGTACCGGGATGCCGGCGTCCCGGAGGTGTGGGTGGTGGACCCTGAGAAATGTACGGTAGCAGTCTACGGCTGGAAGGAGGGGCGGTTCACGCAGGTGGAGCGTGGGAGCGACAGGGACGAGGTTGGCTCGATGGTCCTTCCCGGCTTACGGGTTCAGGTTACGGAGATCTTCCGTTGAGCGGTCAATCCGCCATGGTAAGCTCTTCAGGCACGGCTGTAGCCGTTGAAGCAGAGACAATGCACCGCATATTCTTCGAGAACGTCCGCTGTTTCTCCTCCCGACAGGACGTGCCCTTGGCACCCCTGACGGTCTTGGTGGGGGAGAACAGTTCGGGTAAGTCTACATTCCTGGCGCTGGTGCGGCTTGCGTGGGATTTGATGATGAAGTTGCGGACTCCCGACTTCAACGAGGAGCCCTTTTTGCTTGGAGCTTTCGATCAAATCGTCTCTGCCAAGAGTAACAAGGATTTCTTCATAATCGGTGCTGAAACGAGTCTGTCTGAGGGACGTGTGGCCACTATCAGAGTAAGGTTTGAGGCAAGGCGAGGTCAACCTGCTCTGGTCGAGAGCTTCTGGGTTTCGCCACCCTATAGCTTGTCTGCGCGCTATGGGAAGGAGTATCACATCACGAATCTGACGTTCGAGGCCCCATCGGGACAACTACAGGCTGAGTGGGCACCAACAAAAGGGCCGCTGAGCCTGCGCGAAGCCCTCGGCGGCATGGGCATGGCTGAGGAAGTTGTGTTGAGGGGAGGTGTCGCACACGAGGATCTCACGAAGTGCGTGTTGAGCATTGGTGACTTCGTGGGCCGAAATGACATCCGGCCATATGCGTTCGCTCCAATTCGAACCCGGCCGCAACGAACTTACGACCCCATTAGGGAAATGGAGACTTCCGAGGGAAGTCACGTCCCCACGCTCCTCGCCAGCACTCTCCTGAGAGAGCCGGAGTGGAAAGGTCTAATCGAAGCCCTAGATGCTTTTGGACAACGGTCAGGTCTTTTCCGAGAAATCGAGGTGCGCAGGCTCGGGGATAGTGAGAGCGATCCTTTTCAGATCCGAGTCTGCATTGATGGACAGATGGCGAACCTCATCGATGTGGGCTACGGAGTAAGCCAGGTTCTTCCCATCGTGGTGGATACCCTACGTGGCAAAGTGGGAGGAGCGTATCTTCTCCAGCAACCCGAGGTTCACCTGCACCCGAAAGCTCAGGCCGAACTCGGCTCGTTTCTCGGTGCCCTTGCAAAGCTACAGAACAAGCAATTCATCATCGAGACCCATAGCGACTACTTGGTAGATCGCATCCGCATGGACATCCGCGACAAGAAGAACGGCCTCCGGCCGGAAGACGTATCGCTCCTCTACTTCGAGCGCCGCAACGGAGAGGCCCAGATCCACCGTCTGGAATTGGACGAGCAAGGAAACATCGTCAACGCACCTCCCGGGTATCGCAGCTTCTTCCTGGAAGAGGAACGGCGATTCCTGGGAGGCTGACGCGTGTGCGTGATCGTTGACGCGAACCTGGCATCCACTGTCTTCTCCAGCCCGCCGCATCCTGACTTCGTTCCTGTCCTGGACTGGCTCCAGAAACGGGACGGCTGCTTGGTCGTAGGAGGTCACTTGGCGAGAGAGTTGGACCGGCTGGATGCCGCGCGTCGCTTTGTTCGAGCCTTGCTACAGGCGGGCAAGGCGCGGCAAGTTCCCGATGAGGCGGTGGAGTAACGTGAAGCTGTGTTGAAGGAGACCGGACTCTGCGAGTCCAATGACTGCCATGTGATCGGCCTTGCGCTCGCCAGCGGGGCGCGGACCCTTTGCACCCACGACAAGGCTCTGCAGCGGGATTTCCGGAATCCCACGATCGTCTCGAAGCCGAGGGGCTCGATCTATCTGCGACCGGCACATGCGGAGCTCCTGCGGCACGGTTCCTCGTGTGGGCTGCTTCGCAGGAAGAGCTGACGGCTGCGTGAGCCCTGTTGGGGTTCTCGGCAAGGCGCGCTGTCCCTGGGAGCGCTGGCGTCCCCGCCGGCATGTCCGGAGAAATCGGCGGAACGCCGGCCCTTGTCGCCTTTCTTGGCAGAGAAGGCCGGGCCTTCGGCCCAATTTTTCTGGATGCCGGCGGGACGCCAGCGCTCCCAGGGACAGCGCCTCTCCCGAGGTCGGTTACCGGATCCGCCGCCTTCTGTTCCGGATGTAGTCCGCCAGGATGAACTCGCCGAGGTTGTAGGGCGAGGCGAAGTAGGCCCTTCCGCGGTTGATCTGGGTGAGCTTCTCCACGAACTGGGTGAGCATCGGGTCGGTCGCCAGCATGAAGGTGGTGATGACCACCTTCTGGCGGCGGCAGAGGTCGGCCTCTTCGAGCGTCAGGTTCACGATCTTCATGTCCAGGCCGAAGGGGTTCTTGTAGATCCGGCCCCCTTCCGTGATCGCGGAGGGCTTGCCGTCCGTGATCAGGAAGACCTGCTTGTTCGGCTGCTTCTGGCGGGCGAGCAGGCTCCTCGCGAGCTGCAGGCCCTCTCTCGTGTTGGTGTGGAACGGCCCGGCGTTGATGTAGGGGAGATCGGTCAGCCCGACCTGCTCGGCGCGGTCCCCGAAGAGGATCACGGAGAGGTGGTCCTTCGGGTATTTGGTCGTGATCAGCTCGGTCAGAGCGAGCGCCACCTTCTTGGCCGGCGTGATGCGGTCCTCGCCGTAGAGGATCATCGAGTGGCTGATATCGATCGCCACCACCGTGGCGCAGGAGGTCAGGTGCTCGGTCTCGAAGACCTCCAGGTCCTCCTCGGCGAGGTCGAACTCGCCCTTGTTCCTGCGCATGGAGTTCTGGAGCGAGCGCGCCGGATCGAGCAGGTGGACGTCGTCGCCGAACTTGTAGGCGCGCGTCTCGGGCAGGCGCTCGATCCCTTCGCCCGTGGCCTGTGTCGCGTGGTAGCCCGGGCCGGAGCGGTCGAGGCTCGAGAAGATCTCCTCGAAGGCGCTGCGCCGGATGTGCCGCTCGCCTCCCGAGGTGAGCTGCAGGCCTCCTTCGCCGTCCCGGTCGACGAGCTGCTGGTCTTCGAGCGAGGCGAAGAAGGTTTCCAGGTCCACGTCCGGTGAGATGTGCCCCTCGCGCTGGAGGTAGCGCATCCAGTCCATGGCCTCTTCGACGTCGCCGCCGGTGGCCAGCACGAGCTGGTTGAAGAGGCGCAGGAGGTCCAGTCCGGCGAGGAGCGCGCGGATCAGCTCGGGATCGAGGTAGAAGTATTGATGCCTCAGTTGACATCCCCCCGGCTGCCGCGGCCGCCGCCGACGTTCTTGCGCGGCTTCAAGAGCTGGAACTTGACCATCTCCTTGTAGCTCACCTGGCTGTCCATGTCGTTGCGGGCGAGCTTCAGGTGCTGGTGCAGGCCCTCCAGGATCATCTCGGCGGCGAGCGCCCGCTCCTGCGGGGTGCGGCCGAGCCGGGCCGTGAGATCGGTCAGACCCGGCACGCGCGCGAGCTCGGTCTCATAATCGGCGAACGACTGCTCGTCCGAGATCGTCACGGCGTTGCCCTCGGAGAACCAGTGGATGATGCGGGCGTAGGGACCCTGGTCGTCCTCGCCGCCGCTGCCGACCTCCTTGCCCACCTCGGGGAAGCGGTCGTCGAAGACCTTGCGGACGGCCTGGCCCACGAGCCGGCGCGCCACCACCTCGGAGCCCTGCTGCTCGCCCTCGTAGACCATCTCGACCTTGCCGGTGATGGCGGGCAGCAGCATGTGCAGGTCGCAGAGGCGCGGGTAGACCGGATCGTCGCCGGTCGCGAGCGCGCGGCGCTCCAGGTTCGAGACCAGCAGCTCCATGGCCGAGATGGCCACGCGCGCGCTCACGCCCGAGGACTGGTCCACGAGGTCGCTCTCGCGCGCCGCGAAGCTGATCTCCTCGACGAGGACGCGGATGTCGTCCGGCACCACGACGTTGGGGACGTCGCGCTCGGTCCAGGCCTCCTGCCGGGTGATGTCCGCGGCGATGCGGACGTCCGGCGGGTAGTGGGTGAGGATCTGGGACGAGATGCGGTCCTTGAGCGGCGTGATGATGCTGCCGCGGTTCGTGTAGTCCTCGGGGTTGGCCGAGAAGACCATGAGGATGTCGAGCGGGATGCGCACGGGGAAGCCGCGGATCTGGAGATCGCGCTCTTCGAGGATGTTGAACAGGCCGACCTGGATGCGCGGCGCGAGGTCGGGCAGCTCGTTGATGGCGAAGATGCCGCGGTTGGTGCGCGGGATGATGCCGAAGTGGATCACTTCCGGATCGGCGAAGGTGAGCTTGCGCGTGGCCGCCTTGATCGGATCGATGTCGCCGAGCAGGTCGGCGATGGAGACGTCCGGCGTGGCGAGCTTCTCGTTGTAGCGCTGCTCGGCGGTCAGCCACTCGACGGGCGCGTCGTCGCCGGCCTCGGCCACGAGGCGATGGCCGCGGGTCGAGATCGGCGCCAGCGGATCGTCGTTGAGCTCGGTGCCGGCGAGGACCGGGACCTCGGGCTCGAGCAGCGTGACCAGGGCGCGCAGGATGCGCGTCTTGGCCTGGCCGCGCAGGCCGAGGAGGATGAAGTCGTGCCCGGCGAG
>Ga0068862_100000418_pt1 | contig 46108 bp, 45 predicted proteins | sample KBSSwiS52_FD_66598 | JGI IMG/M metagenome (GOLD analysis project Ga0068862, IMG submission 66598) | Switchgrass rhizosphere microbial communities from Kellogg Biological Station, Michigan, USA - KBS Switchgrass S5-2 | ecosystem: Host-associated > Plants > Roots > Rhizosphere > Soil ...
AGATGACGTATTCGTCGAAGGAAATGATCGACTACCTCATCAAGGGCGTGTCGGGTGAGTTCGGGCGGTCGCGCTTCACGCGTGAGTTCAACACCGCCGCCGGCAGCAACAGCCCGATCTCGCAGTAAAGCATTCGCTCAGTGAGGAGGTAGGACATGGCAATGTCTGCAGGAGGGGGCGCGGGCGGCGTAAAGGCCGAACCGAACGTGACGCCGATGATCGACGTCATGCTCGTCCTCCTCATCATCTTCATGATCGTGATCCCGACCATCAGCGCCGGGTTCAACGCCACGCCGCCGCAGGGAGTCAACCTGAAGCCGCATCCCGAAGAGGATCAGGATCAGGTGCTCGGTATCGCGGCCGACGGTCAGTACTACCTGAACAAGCAGGCCATCAAGAACGAGACGCTGGCCGAGAAGCTGAAGGCGATCTACGACGTGCGCACGGTCGACAAGATTCTGTACGTCAAGGCGCACAAGGACATCGAGTACGTTAAGGTCATCGATGCCCTCGACATTGCTGCCGCCGCCGGCGTGCGTGTCACCGGCCTGATCTCCGACCAGCGTCCCGGCACGGTGTCCACCGTTCCTGGGGATAACCTGATGGGCGGCGCTGCGCCGAAGAAGGAGGGTACACCCTAATGGCCATGTCTGCCGGTAGCGGCGGCGGCGGTCTCACGAACGAGATCAACGTCACGCCCATGATCGACGTGCTCCTCGTGCTGCTGATCATCTTCATGATGGTCGTGCCGATGGCGCGCAAGGCGATCGACATTCAGTTGCCGGATCCCAACCCGGCGGTTGCGCCGGCGAACGCCGTGTCGCAGCAGATCGTGCTCGAGGTGCTGCCTAACGGTGCGTTCGCCGTGAACAAGGAGCCGCTCAACAAGGACAACCTGACGAAGCGGCTGAAGGAGATCTACGATCCTCGCCCTGACAAGCTCATCTTCATCAAGGGCGACCCGACCGTGAAGTACCAGGATGTGATCTTCGCGATGGACATGGCACGGCAGGCGGGCGTGAAAGTCATCGGCGTTCCGCCCAAGGACAAGTCCGCTCCCGCAGCGAAGTAAGCCGCAGGGCAGGACCAGGCAGTACGCAATTTTGCAATGCGGCGGAGGGAACCCTTTTGGGTCCCTCCGCCGTATTACTTTCTACCGTGATGCACCCGTTATCGAGTTACCCAGCCGACACGCCGAAATCGAAGCGGCCGCCGTATCGCCCACCGATCGGCATTCCCATTCGCGACGAAGGGAAGACGACTGGTGCGCTCATTTCCATTCTGCTGCACGCGCTGGTCATCGCACTCTTGCTGGCGCCGCCGTTTCTGATCGCGCGCGAGATCAACGCCACGAACGAAGGCGCTGGTGGCCCTGGTCCGGCCGGCGGCGGAGGCGGTGGAACGCGGGGCACGGGTGGTGAGGCCAGGGCACGCGAACGACTGCGATTCGTCCGGATCGCGCCAACACCAGCGCCGCCGACTGCGGTGAAGGTCCAGCCTCCGCCGGTGGTGCCGCCGGTTCCGAAAGTGGAGCCGCCCAAGCCGAAACCGATCGAACCGGTGGCGCCGGCGCCCGAGGTGCGACCTGAGCCCACGGCCGCCGCGAATACGGACCCGAGCAAGGTCGCTGGCGTCGGCGGTGGATCCGGCAACGACGGCACCGCGGGCAGCGGACCCGGGAGTGGCGGCGGCGTCGGTTCCGGCATCGGTACGGGTCGAGGGTCGGGCAACGGACCGGGCACTGGCGGTGGGAACGCGGAGATCTTTCCGCCGACGGTCATCGCGCTCACAATTCTCCCCATTCCGGTTCCGTCGAAGGTCCGACCCTACACGCTTACGGCGTACTTCGACGTCGACACGCTCGGCAATGCGACGCTGTTGAGCTTCAATCCCTCCAAGGACGGCGGGTACAATCGTCGGATCAAGGAGATGCTCGCCGAGATACGATTCCGCCCCGCCGTTCGCGCCGACGGCCGCCCCGTACGCGACACCGCGCTCTTCTCGGCCATAGCACCATAGGCGCCCCGTAGCAGGCGCGCACGGCCGCCCTGGCGCACACACAGCGCGCCGCGTAACTCGGCCTCCAGCCAGAGTCTGGCTATCGCGGCCCCGTGCGGATACATTTTGCGCGGCAAACCGCATCCGATAGTCCCGGCTCGCCCTACCCGCCGGCGACACGTTCCTTTCCGCGCCGCCCCGAGGTTGGTTGATGAGCACTGTGGCCGCCGAGACCACTGCGCCCAAGGCGCAGGCAGAGCAGTCTGGTTTCGTGAAGGCCATGACGTTGACCGACGCGACGATGCTGGTCGCCGGATCAATGATCGGCTCGGGGATCTTCATTGTCTCGGCGGACATCGCGCGGACGCTACCGTCACCCTTCTGGCTCCTCATGGCGTGGGTCGTCACCGGTGTGATGACCTTGCTCGGAGCGCTCGCTTACGGCGAGCTCGCGGCCATGTATCCTCGAGCTGGAGGACAGTACGTCTTTCTTCGTGAGTCGATGGGTCCACTCATGGGTTTCCTCTACGGGTGGACCCTTTTTCTTGTCATCCAGACGGGAACCATCGCCGCGGTCGCAGTCGCTTTCGGCCGCTTCCTGGGTGTCCTGATCCCATCCATCGGACCCGAGCGCTTCACCTGGTTTCCGCGGCTCGATTTCGCGATCTCCGGAGGAGCAGTAGAGCTCGGGCTGTCCCCGCAACGACTCGTTGCGTTGGTCTCCATCTGGGTGCTGACGTGGATCAACCTCAGAGGCGTTCGCGAAGGAAAGCTGGTGCAGACCACGCTGACCGTCGTGAAGACCAGCGCGCTGGCGCTCCTCGTTCTGCTCGGTCTCACGATCGGGCGCAACGCGGACGCGATCGCGGCGAACTTTGGTGCCGGGCGGTTCGTCGGTTCGATACCGCTCGATTCCGTGCTCGTGCTCGCGTTCGGCGCCGCGCTGGTCGGGTCGCTCTTCTCGAGCGACGCCTGGAACAACGTGACGTTCGCCGCCGCCGAGGTGAAGAACGCGCAGCGGAACCTGCCGTTGGCCCTCCTCCTCGGCACCGGCCTCGTGAGCCTGCTCTACGTGCTCGCGAACGTCGCCTACCTCAATACGCTCCCGTTAGGCGGCGTCGCCGATGGTGCTACGGTGGCCGCGCGCGGCATCCAGTTCGCCACCCAGGACCGTGTCGGGACCGCTGCGGCCGAAGTGCTGTTCGGGCCAAGCGGCACCGTGCTCATGGCGTGTGCGATCCTGATCTCCACATTCGGATGCAACAATGGGCTGATCCTCGCGGGCGCCCGCGTCTATTACGCCATGGCACGTGACGGGCTGTTCTTCCGTCGCGCGGGCAGTCTGAACGCCCACGCCGTGCCGTCCGCCGGCCTGATCATCCAGTCGGTGTGGGTTTCGGTCCTGTGCCTGACGGGCACATATGGCCAGCTGCTCAACTACGTGATCTTCGCCGCACTCGTCTTCTACGTGCTCACGACGATCGGGTTGTTCGTGCTTCGCGCGAAGCGCCCCGATGCCGAGCGCCCATATCGCGCGGTGGGCTATCCCGTATTGCCGGCGTTGTACATCCTGCTCGCGGCGGCAGTCTCGGTCATTCTGTTGATCGCTCCAAAGACGCGCACAGAGGCTCTGTCAGGCCTGGTGCTCGTGCTGATTGGCATCCCCGTGTATTTCCTCTGGCGCAGAACGGATGGGTCGGTCGCGGGACCGACGTAGTCGCCAGGATTCACCGATCGCGTTGCTCATGGCTCGGGTAACGCGCTCGTCTCGAGGTCGGCCGTTGCAGCTGCATCGAGCGCGCCGAGGCCGTCCCGTAAACCCCTAGGAGATCGTTATCGATGAACCGGAAGGACTCGTTTTCCCGTAATCTGCTCTCCGTCGCACTCGCCGCGGCGCTCGCGCTTGTCGCGAGTCCGCTTGCGAGTCCGCTCACGCTCCTCGCCGCTCAGGCCGCCCCGACTCCGCAAGCTGCCGCCGGCGGTGAAGCGAACCTGCTGATCCCCAACCTGGGGAGCGTGTTGTTCCTCGGCGTCCCCGGCAGCACGCTGCTCATGGGCGGTCTCGCCGTGTGCGCGCTCGGCCTGCTGTTCGGGCTCGTGATCTACAGCCAGCTCAAGCGCCTGCCGGTCCACGAGTCGATGCGCGAGATCTCGGAGCTGATCTACGAGACGTGCAAGACGTACCTCACCACGCAGGGCAAATTCATTCTCCTGCTGTGGGTGTTCATCGGATCGATCGTAGCGGTGTACTTCGGGACGCTGGCCGCAACGACCGACGCGTCTGGCGCCGTCGTACACGGATTCCCGCCGGTCAAGGTGGCGGTGATCCTGCTGTTCAGCCTCGTCGGCATCGCCGGGAGCTACGGCGTGGCGTGGTTCGGCATTCGCGTCAACACGTTCGCGAATTCGCGCACCGCGTTCGCGAGCTTGAAGGGCAAGCCGTTCCCGTGCTACGACATTCCGCTCCGGGCCGGCATGAGTATCGGCATGCTGCTCATCAGCGTCGAGCTGGTGATCATGCTGTTCATTCTGCTCTTTGTGCCGCGCGATTACGCGGGCCCGTGCTTCATCGGCTTCGCGATCGGTGAGTCGTTAGGCGCGGCCGCACTGCGCGTTGCGGGCGGCATCTTCACCAAGATCGCGGACATCGGCGCCGATCTCATGAAGATCGTCTTCAAGATCAAGGAAGACGATGCCCGCAACCCTGGGGTGATCGCCGATTGCGTTGGCGACAACGCAGGCGACTCGGTTGGTCCGAGCGCGGACGGCTTCGAGACGTACGGCGTGACTGGCGTCGCGCTGATCTCGTTCATCCTGCTCGCGGTCAATCCGACGTCGGCTGGTGCGGGCTTCGAGACGATTCAGGTCCAGCTCCTCGTCTGGATCTTCGTGATGCGCATCATGATGGTGGTCGCCAGCGGCGCGTCGTACCTGATCAACGGTGTCATTGCCAAAGCGCGGTTTGGCAACGTCAGCAAGATGAACTTCGAGGCCCCGCTAACAAGCCTGGTGTGGCTGACGTCGATCGTGTCGGTCGTGGCGACCTACGTCGTCTCGTACTTCATCATTCCCACGCTCGGCGACGGCACGCTGTGGTGGAAGCTGTCGACGGTGATCACGTGCGGCACGCTCGCTGGTGCGATCATCCCCGAGTTCGTGAAGGTGTTCACATCGACGGAAAGCGCTCATGTCAGGGAGGTCGTCGCGTCGTCGCGTGAGGGCGGCGCGTCGCTGAACATCCTGTCCGGTCTCGTCGCCGGAAACTTCAGCGCGTACTGGCTCGGCATCACGATCATGGGCCTCATGGCCATCGCGTACGGCGTGACGCTGATCGGTGCCGGGCCTGGAACCGGCCTTGGCGCGCTCATGGTCGCACCGGCGGTCTTCGCGTTCGGTCTGGTAGCCTTCGGATTCCTTGGGATGGGCCCGGTCACGATCGCAGTGGATTCGTACGGCCCGGTGACGGACAACGCACAGTCGGTGTACGAGCTGTCGACCATCGAGCAGATTCCGGGCGCCCGCGAGGAGATCAAGCGCGAGCACGGTTTCGACGTCGATTTCGCGACGGCAAAGCATCTGCTCGAGGAGAACGACGGAGCAGGCAACACGTTCAAGGCGACTGCCAAGCCCGTGCTCATCGGCACGGCCGTCGTCGGCGCCACGACCATGATCTTCTCGATCATCGTCGCGCTCACGCAGGGACTGCAGCCGCAGTACCTGGCGAACCTGTCGATCTTGCACCCGCCGTTCCTGCTCGGCCTCATCACCGGTGGGGCCATCATCTACTGGTTCACCGGCGCGTCCACACAGGCGGTGACGACGGGTGCCCACAGGGCGGTCGAGTTCATCAAGGCCAACATCAGACTCGAGGACACGACGAAGGCATCCGTCTCGGATTCGAAGAAGGTGGTGGCGATCTGCACGCAGTACGCACAGAAGGGCATGTTCAACATCTTCCTCACCGTCTTCTTCGCGACGCTCGCGTTCGCGTTCGTCGAGCCGTACTTCTTCATCGGTTATCTCGTCTCGATCGCGGTGTTCGGGCTGTACCAGGCCGTGTTCATGGCGAACGCCGGCGGCGCCTGGGACAACGCGAAGAAGATCGTCGAGGTGGAGCTCAAGCAGAAAGGCACGCCGCTCCACGACGCCACGGTCGTTGGTGATACCGTGGGCGATCCGTTCAAGGACACGTCGTCGGTTGCGCTCAACCCGATCATCAAGTTCACCACGTTGTTCGGGCTGCTCGCCGTGGAGCTCGCGGTGTCGCTCTCGGCTCAGCGAGGCCCCACGTTAGGCCATGTCCTCGCCGCGGTGTTCCTGGCCGCGTCGATGGTTTTCGTCCACCGCTCGTTCTACGGGATGCGCATTCAGTCCAAGGTCTCGGTCTGACGTCTCACTCTCACCCCACTCTCGCGAATGGCGTCGACATCCATTTTCGTTCGTAAATCGGTTGCCGACGCCGAACGTGAGGTGTCGCACGCCGGCGGGCTCAGACGCACGCTCGGCAAGTGGCACCTCACGGCCCTGGGTGTCGGCGCCACGATCGGGGCCGGCATCTTCGCCACCACGGGTACGGCGATCGTCGGCGATGCCGCGCGTCCAGGCGCGGGGCCGGCGATCGTCTTCTCGTTTCTGCTCACCGCGATCGCGTGCGGCTTCGCCGCGCTGTGTTACGCGGAGTTCGCCGCGATGGTACCGATTGCCGGGTCCGCGTACACGTACGCGTACACGTCGATCGGCGAGTTCGTCGCGTGGATCATCGGGTGGGATCTGATCGTCGAGTATGCGGTGGGGAACATTGGCGTCGCGATTGGATGGTCGGGGCACTTTCGCGAGCTGATGACGCACTTCGGGGTGCACATTCCGCCGTGGCTCACCACGGACTACCGCTCGGCGCACGATGCGTTCGTCGCGGCGGGCGCCGGCGCCACCGATGCGGGGACGCAGGCGCTCGCGCTGGCGTGGACGAACGCGCCACACCTCGGGAGCCTGCCCGTCATTTTCAACCTGCCGGCATTCGCCGTCGTTGCGCTGATCACGGTCATTCTCGTGATCGGCATCAAGGAGTCCGCAAACTCGAACAACGCCATGGTGATCCTGAAGATCGGGATCATCATCTTCTTCCTGTGTGTCGGCGCCTTCCTGATCAGGCCGGAGAACTACAACAACCCCGCGACGGGCGGCTTCGCGCCTAACGGATTCAAGGGGGTCAGCGCAGCCGCGGCGATCATCTTCTTCAGCTACATCGGATTCGACGCCGTCTCGACGGCCGCGGAGGAGGCGGAAAATCCCGCGCGCGACATGCCGTTCGGGATCATCATGAGCTTGATCATCTGCACGGTGCTCTACATCCTGCTGTCGATCGTCATGACCGGCATCGCACCGTGGCAGCAGCTCGGCACGCCGGAGCCCATGATCACGGCACTCCAGTTCGCACAGGGGCCGCCGAAGCTGCTGACGTTCTCGCGGTTCATTATCGCGCTCGGGGCCGTGGCGGCGATGGGAAGCGTCCTGCTGGTCTTTCAGCTCGGCCAGCCGCGCATCTTCTATTCGATGTCGCGCGATGGACTTCTGCCAAAGGCGTTCTCCAAGGTCCACCCGAAGTACCGCACGCCCTACGTCGGGACGATCCTCACCGGCCTCTTCGTCGCCACCTTTGCGGCTTTTGCAAACATCGCCGAGGTCGTCGACCTCACGAACATCGGAACGCTGTTCGCGTTCGTATTAGTGTCGGCGGGGGTGATTTTCCTCCGTCGTACCGAGCCGGATCGTCATCGGCCGTTCAGGGTACCGGGCGTGCCATACACCCCGATCATCTCGATTCTGGCGTGCTTCTACCTCATGGTCCAGCTGCCGGCGGTGACCTGGATCCGGTTCGGGATCTGGCTGGCGGTCGGTCTCGTGTTCTACTTCTTGTATGGGTACAAGCATTCCGTGCTGCGTACTCGTGGCAGTCGCCCGCCTGCGTTGTAGGTCGGTGGCTCCAACGAAGCGAGGCATGATCAAAGAGGTCAGAGTCGTTTGAATTCGAGATCTCTGACTGCCCGAGTTTCCGTGCTTTCAAACGACTCTGACCCCTTTGGTCATGACGCCGCGTTTCCTCGCTCAGCGCGGAATGACCTGCGCTGCCGTCCGTTTCTGTCGCACCCTCGCCTGACGATTCCATGGCCTCGATCCGACGAATCTCGCTGACGCAGTGGATCATCCTCTCGATGATCGTCGGCGTGCTGCTGGGGTGGCTCGCCCCCGGGCTTGCCGTCCAGCTCAAGCCGCTGTCGACGATTTTCCTGAACATGATCAAGTCGTTGATCGCGCCTCTGCTGTTCGCCACGCTCGTCGTGGGAATCGCGGGGCACGGCGACGACATGAAAAAGGTTGGACGGCTGGCGTTCCGATCGATCGTGTATTTCGAGGTCGTGACGACGCTCGCGCTCGCCGTCGGGCTCATCGCGGTGAACCTCGTTCGCCCAGGCGCCGGCGTCGGGCTCGACACAACGGCCGAGGTGTCAGCGACAGTGACCGAAGCGTCGCAGCGTCACGTCACGTTCGGCGGCGTGCTCGAGCACATCGTCCCGTCGAGCTTCATCGACGCAGCCGCCAAGAACGAGGTGCTCCAGGTCGTTTTCTGGTCCATCATCTTCGCCGTTGCGCTGGCGCGCACGCCGGTCGGGCCGAAGAAGGTGCTCCTCGGTGTCACGGAGAGCCTGGGCGAGGTGATGTTCAAGTTCGTTGGCATCGTGATGTCGTTCGCACCGTTTGGTATCGGTGCCGCCATCGCGGTCACCGTCGGACAGAGCGGGATCGGCGTATTGCGCAACCTCGGCATTCTGGTGCTCACGCTGTACGGCGCGCTCCTCGTGTTCGTGCTCGTGGTGCTGATTCCGGTCGCCCTCACCTTCCGCATCCCGATCGTGGCCTTCTGGAAAGCGGTGCGTGAGTCTTGGCTCATCGCGTTCTCCACGGCGTCCTCGGAGGCGGCGCTGCCGCGTGCCATGCAGGCGATGGAGGCGTTCGGCGTTCCGCGGCGCATCGTGGCATTCGTGATGCCGACCGGCTACTCGTTCAATCTCGACGGCAGCACGCTCTATCTGGCGCTCGCCTCGGTGTTCGTCGCGCAGGCTGCCGGCATCGATATGCCGCTGTCGCAGCAGATTCTGATGATGCTGACACTGATGGTGACGAGCAAAGGCGTCGCCGCCGTGCCCCGCGCGTCGCTCGTGATCCTCTCCGGCGCGCTCACGCAGTTCGGGCTGCCGTTGTCGGGTGTGGCGCTCATCCTCGGCGTCGACGCGGTAATGGATATGGCCCGAACGTCGATCAACCTCGTTGGTAACTGCCTCGCGACGGCCGTCATGGCGCGGTGGGAGGGTGAGCTGGGAACGCCCGGAACTCCGGCGCTCGACTCGGTCGCCGGCCAACCGCTCACCGTGCCGCCGGTCGCTCCGGCGGGTGATACCCGGACGCATGGCTGATCCGCTTCCGGGATTGATGGCGCGGCTCGCGCCGCGCCGGTCGCTCTGGTTTGACATGGAGAAGACGCAGTGAACATGACGACGCTCATGCAGGTGTACGTGTTCGTGCTGGCCGGGTTCGTCGGCTTTTTGGTCATCGCACGCGTTCCGCCGCTGCTCCATACGCCACTCATGTCGGCGACGAACGCGATCTCCGGCATCTCGCTCGTCGGCTCGATCGTGGCGGCGGGCGCGGGACGCGGGGTCGTGAGCACCGTCCTCGGCACGGTGGCCGTCACGGCGGCGACGATCAACGTCGTCGGCGGATTCATCATCACCAAACGCATGCTGGCGATGTTCAAGCGCAGCGATCGCCGTCCGAGCGAAGCCCCGAAGGCCTGACCTCTCCACATGCGTGAGCTCTTCGTTCAGGCGAGCTACCTCGTCGCCTCGGTCTTTTTCATGCTCGGCCTCAAGAGCCTGAGTCGCGCGGAGACGGCGTCGCGCGGGGTCAATCTCGCCGCGATCGGCATGCTGATCGCGATTCTCGGGACGCTCGTCCAGCAGGTCATCATCGATTATCGCTGGATCGCGTTAGGCCTCACCATAGGAACTGTGATCGGCGTGCCGCTGGGCACGCGGGTTCCGATGACCGCGATGCCGCAGCGCATCGCGATCGCGCTGACGTTCGGCGCGTCGGCGGCGACGCTGGTGGGCATCGCCGAGTTCCATGACCATTCGGACACGCTCGCCCTCGGCCAGCGCGTCGCGGTCGCATTCGAGGTGATGCTGGGCTCACTGACCGTGGCTGGCAGCTTCATCGCGTTCGGCAAGCTGCAGGAGATCCTGCCAGGGCGCCCGCTGACCTATCGTGGCCAGAACGCGGTGAACTTCCTCCTGCTCGGCGTGATGGTCGCGGTCCTGGTGGCGGTCGTGATCGGCATCGGGGGCATGCCGTTGTTCTACGGGCTGATCGGGCTGTCCCTGGTGGCCGGTGTGTCGCTGGTGCTGCCGATCGGCGGCGCGGACATGCCGGTGGTGGTCGCCCTCCTCAACTCGTATTCGGGGTTGGCATCCGCGGCCACCGGGTTCGCGATCTCGAACAACGTGCTCATCGTGTCCGGCGCCCTCGATGGCACATCGGGATTTCTGCTCTCGATGCTCATGAGCAAGGCGATGAATCGCTCGTTCGCGAACGTGCTGTTCGGCGCGTTCGGATCAGAGGGTGGAACGGCCGCGGTAGCCGCTGGCGGGTCCGATCTCGTCGCGACGCCCATCTCCGCCGAGGACGCCGCGGTGCAGTTGGCGTATGCGCGCAACGTCGTCGTCGTCCCCGGCTACGGCATGGCGGTCGCGCAGGCGCAGCACCAGGTGCGTGAGCTTGCGGAGCTGATCGAGAAACGGGGCGGGGAAGTTCGTTACGCCATTCACCCCGTCGCGGGTCGCATGCCGGGTCACATGAACGTGCTGCTCGCCGAAGCGAATATTCCGTACGACAAGCTCTACGACATGGACGAGATCAACGGCGACCTGTCGCGCGCCGACGTTGCGCTGATCATCGGCGCGAACGACGTCGTGAACCCGGCCGCTCGGACGGATCCGACATCACCGATCTACGGCATGCCGATCCTCAACGTCGATGAAGCGAAGAGTGTGATCGTGCTGAAGCGCGGGATGAGCGTCGGCTTCGCGGGCATCGACAACATGCTGTTCTATCTTCCGCGCACCCGTATGCTCTTCGGCGACGCGAAAGCATCGCTGGTCAAGCTGGTGACCGAGATCAAGGCACTGTAAGGGAGACGGGAGACGGGAGACGGGAAACGGGAAACGGGAGACGGGTAGTGGGAAAGCAGGAAACCCTCGGGAAGCTTGTCTCGCGTAGAGACGCATCCCGAGGGTTCGTCGTTTCCCGCTACCCGCTACCCGTCTCCCGTCTCCCGTCTCCCGTCTCCCGTTAGGCAGACGCAACCCCCAGAAACCGCAGCGCTCCTCGGACGGCCCCACGAACCGGTACGACCTCTTCCGCGCGCACCTGGGCACCCGGTACCGCCGACTTGAGACGGTGCTCGAGCCGCTTCCGTAGCGCCGAGCCGCGTGCCATGAGACCGCCGGCGAGCGCCACAGGCACCGAGGCTCGCTCGTCCACGAACAGCTGTCGTGCGAGCGTCCGGAGGTGAAGCATCAGCTCTTCCACCGCGAGCGTGAGCAGCGCGTTGGCCCGGAGATCGCCCGACTCGGCGACACTCATGACGACTGGCGCCAGGGTGCCCAGCATGCTCGGGGAGGCGGCCGCCGCCCACGCGACGAGCTCCGAGACCTCGTTCACCTCGGCGGCGGTGAGGATCGCGCCAGTCAACGTCGTTTCCGGTTCGCGTCCATCCGCGGCGGCGGTGACGACGCTCAGCGCCTTCCGTCCGATCCACGCGCCGCTGCCTTCGTCGCCAAAGTACGGACCCCAGCCTCCGCAGCGCGCGAACGTACCGGTGGGACCGCGTCCAAAGGCGACGGAGCCCGTGCCGGCGATCAGGAGCACGCCAGGCCCCTCGCCGAAGGCATCATCCAGCGCCACGGTCGCATCGGCGTGGACGACGACCTCCTCCGCGATGTCCCGGCTCGCGAGTGCCTGCCAGAGCGCCTGCCGTTCCGGATCCCGGCCGACGCCCGCGACGCCGACGCACACGACTTTCGGCGTCACGTGGTTCATGTCGCTCGAGGCCAGCGCGTCGCGGATGAGGGCGGCGATCACGTCGGCGGATCGCTCGGCCTCGCCGGGTTTCACCGCGCTTCCGGCGCCTTCCACGGACACGATCTCGCGACCCTGTTCATCGGCAACGAGCACGCGCGTGCGCGAGCCGCCGCCATCTACACCAATGACGATCGCGCTCACGAGCTGGCTCCGCTGGGTTGCGCCACAGGGGCCGGCGAGGGGTGCGTCAACGACGAGAGAATGCCGGTTGTCATCGTAATGCTGGTTCCGATCAACACATACCAGGGCCACGCGATCGACGCGAACGGCGCGAGTGGATCAGCTAGCACCGGAAACCACGACCCGAGCTGCCGCGCGAACACGACGAAGCTCATGGCCGCGATCCCGACGCTCATGCCGATGATCGCGTCGCGCTGATTGGCGCGTGCCCAGAAGACGCCGAGAAAGAATCCACCGAGGAGACCACCGTAGGTGAACGATGCGATGCCGAGCGCTACGACGACCACAGGGGTATTCGATTCCTGCGGGAAGAGTAGCGCGCCTAACGTCAGGACGGTACCCCAGATGAGCGCGAAGAGCTTGCCCATCTTGAGCGTCTCCGGAGCATCGGCGGCCCGCTTCGTGAGCGGCAAGTAGATGTCGTGCGTGGTGGCTGCCGCGAGCGAATTGATGGCGCCGGAGTGCGTGCTCATCGTCGCGGCGACGACCGCCGCGATGATGAGACCGACGAGCCCCGGTGGCATCCGGTCGATGATGAACGTTGGGAAGATCTGGTCGGTCGCCGGGAAGAGTCGACCCTGGTAGAACGCCCAGAGCCCGAGCCCGATGAACAGAAAGAGCGCGAACTGGATGAACACGACGATCCCGCTGCCGATGATCGCCTTCTGCCCATCGCGGAGGTTCTTCGCGGAGAGGAGCCGCTGCACGATCAGCTGGTCCGTGCCGTGCGACGCCATGGCCAGGAATGCGCCGCCGATGAGCCCTGCCCAGATCGTATGGGCGCGATCGAGTCCGACATACGTGTCGATCACCTGCAGCTTGTCAGCGGCGGCAACCTGGCTGAAGATCGACGACCACCCTCCGTCCACGGACAGTCCAAGGATCACGATCGCCGACAGGGCACCGAGCAGATACACGCTTGCCTGCAATAGCTCGGTCCAGACGACCGCCTTCATGCCGCCCTTGTACGTGTACAGGACGGTCAACGCGCCGAGAATGAGAATTGCCGACGGCATGACGAAGGCCTTGTTCTGCACCGTCGGGGTGATGATGAGCGCGATCGGAATGGCCGTTGCGAACACCCGCACGGAATCCGCCAGGCCTCGCGTCACCATGAACACGATCGACGTGAAGCGGCGCGTCTCGATCCCGAACCGCTGCTCGAGGAGCGCGTAGGCTGTCACCATCCGACCCTTGAAGTACCGCGGCAAGAGGACGCTGGCGACGACGATGCGACCGATGATGTAGCCGGCGACGATCTGCAGAAAGCCGAGGTTCCCGGTGCCGGCGGTGGAGCCGTACGCGAGCCCCGGAGTGCTGATGAACGTGAGCGCGCTCGTCTCGGTCGCGACGATCGACAGCATGAGCGCCCACCACGGGATGCTGTGGCTGGCGACGAAGTAGTCTGTCGCGTTGCGCTGCTTGCGCCCGAAGTACATCCCGAGCGCGGTGACGCCGCCCAGATAGGCAACGAGTACCAGGACGTCGAGCCAGGTGAAGTTGTTCGTCACGCGCCGGCCTCGCCGGACGCGTAGCCGTCGTGTCGTGCGTCAGTCGACCACATACGCTTCCATGGCGAAGTATTCGGCAAGTCCGAGGCGGTCGAGCGTCGCCGCCGTATCCTTGTTGCGTTGCTCCACGCGCTGCCAGAACTCGCGCTCGTCCTGTCCGGGGAACGGCGCCGAGTCCTTCTGCGATTGATGCTTGAAGATCGCCTGAATCTTGAGCCGCAGTTCTTCCTGCGACATCGGCACGAGGTAGGTCGCTTCGGTCACCGGCCATTCCTGCCAGGCGCCTCTGTACAGCCAGACTTCGGGAATCGGCGGGCGCCCGCCGGAGGCGGGCAGATGGGAATCGGGAATCTTGGCTTCCCGAGGCTCTTCCGATTCCCGATTCCCGATTCCCGATTCCCGACGCTCTGCAAGAGCTGCGTCGATGGCCTCCTTGCACATCCGGTGCGTCCCGTGCGGATCCGACAGATCGCCTGCGACAAAGATCAGCTCCGGCTTGATCTCCTCGAGCAGCTCCCGCACGATCGCCACGTCCGACGGGCCGATCGGGTCCTTCGCGACCTTCCCGGTCTGATAGAACGGCAGGTTGAGGAACCGCGCGTTCTCCCGCGTCAGGCCCATCACCTCGAGGCCGCTCACGGCCTCGGATTCACGAATCACCCGCTTGATGTCCTGGACTTCCGGGATGTCGACGTCGCCCGCCTTCTTGTCGTCGAGAAAGTCGTAGACCTTCTTGGCCAGCGGGACGACCGAGTTGGCGGCGACCTTACCCTCACCCGCCATGCGCTCCAGGAAATCGACGTACCGGCGCACGTCGTGGTCGAACACGGCGATGTTCCCGCTCGTCATGTACGCCACCGTGATCTGGTTCCCGTTCTCCACGAGCTTGCGCAGGATGCCGCCCATCGAGATGACGTCGTCGTCCGGATGCGGTGAGAAGCAGATGATCCGCTTCTCGCGCGGGAGCTTGCTCTTGCCCCGGATCTTCGCGCCTAACGTGTTGAACACCTCGCCGTTCACGGCCCCGGGCGTTCCGTAGCGCGCGACCAGCGACGACATCTTGTGCTCGGCGTAGTCCCGCTGCGTGAGCTTCAGAACACCTCGGCCCACTACTTCGGAGAGCCACACGACGGCGCGGACGGTGAGCTCCGGGCTCCACTCGACCTCGTCGAGCAGCCACGGTGTGGCGATTCTCGTCAGGTCTGCGCCCGCGGCGCGATCGACGTAGAACGTGGTGTTCGGATGGCGCTGGAGAAACGTGGCGGCGACCTCGACGTCGATCGCCCCTTCGACCGCGCGCATGACGACCGGCGCCTTGTGCTCACCCGTCGCGAGAATCGCGATCTCGCGGGCCTCGAGAATCGTCGCGATGCCCATCGTCACGGCCTCGCGCGGGACGAACTCTTCCCCGAAGAAGTCGGCAGCCGCGTCGCGGCGCGTGATGGCATCCAGATGGACGACGCGCGTCCGACTCTCGGCCCCCGACCCCGGCTCGTTGAAGCCGATGTGACCCGTCTTCCCGATGCCGAGGATCTGGAAATCGATCCCACCCATCCGGGCGATGGCATCTTCATAACGGCGGCACTCGTCGTCCACCTGGTCGGGTGGCACATCGCCCCGCGGGATGTGCACGTTCCGCGGCGCGATGTTGATGTGCGAGAACAGATTCTCCCACATGAAGCGACGATAGGAGTGAATGCTGTCCGGCCGCATGGGGTAGTACTCGTCGAGATTGAAGGTCACGACGTCGTCGAAGCTCAACCCTTCTTCGCGGTGCATGCGGATGAGCTCCCGGTACACGCCGATGGGCGTTGAGCCGGTGGCAAGCCCGAGCACCGTCCGTTCACCAGCGGCCTGCTTCTCCGTAATCAGTGTCGCGATGCGGTTCGCAACGAGACGCGCGATGTGTTCGTGATCGTCGACGACGATCGTCCGAATCTTCTCCAGCGCTGACGCGGCGGTGTGCGGCAAACGAGAAGGCCCGCGACTCGTTGAAGGATCGCGGGCCTCGCTCCCTACGCCGGCGTCCAGATGGGCAACCGGAGTCACGGGGGATTACCTCATTACGCGTTGAATGAGCTGCCGCAGCCGCAGCCGCCCGTGGAATTGGGGTTCTTGAACGTGAATCCAGAGCCCTGCATCGAGGACACGTAGTCGATCGTCACGCCGCTCAGATACTGCGCGGAGAACGGATCGACGAACATGCGGAAGCCCGTGCCGTCCACGACGAAGTCGTCATCGGCGGCCTGGTCCTCGATGAGCAGCCCATACTTGAATCCGCTGCAGCCGCCAGGCTGCACGCTGACGCGAAGGCCGCCTTTCTCGACAGGGACGCCCTCCGCTTCCATGAACCGCAGCACCTCGGTGACGGCTACTGGCGTCACCACGATCGCGACGGTGGGTTCCTGCGCGGTGCTCATTGACAACCTCCTCACTGGGAAAGCGTGGCGACGACACGAGCCGAACGCCACGCGCGCTGGCCTAAGTATAGCCCTTCAAAAACCGTCCTACAAGCAGCTTACTGCTGGCGCGACAATTCGTTAGAGCGTTCTGACAGGACGCCGTCAATCGGCTGGGACGGCCGTGCTCGTATCAGGCACCGTCTCGTCGGCCATCCTGTCGCTTCGGAAGGAGCGTGCGATCCAGGCAAACGCCGCCGTCGCGATCGCCAGCAGCCCGAGCCCGGCCCCCAGCTCCCCGAAAACAAGCTTGCCGAGCCCGAACAACGTGGCGTACACCGCGATGATGCCGGCGATCCAGTTCGTCCACGCCAGCGCTCCACCGGGAATGGATTCCCGGCCGAAGCCGAGCCGCTCGGATACCTGGCGCCACCCCGGGCCACCCGGCCGTACGCGACGATAGAAAGCGTCCAGCGTCGCGTTCGGTTCCGGACTCGTGAGGAACGTCGTCGCCACCCACGCGACGGTTGTCACCGCGACGGTGGAGATCATGATCCACGCGGTGGCGTTCGGGTCGCCCGCCGGGAAGCGCGGCGGAATTACACGCATGAACACGAGCGAGCCGAGGAACGAGACGACCATCGCGCTGATCTCGCTCCAGGCGTTGATGCGCCACCAGTACCAGCGGAGGATGAGCACGAGGCCGGTGCCCGCTCCCATCGCCAGAAGGAACTCCCACGCCTTCTCGACGGATGTGAGCTGTGACGTTACGCCGACTGACGCGAGGAAGAGGAAGATCGTCGCTGCCCGGCCGACGTTCACGTAGTGCTTCTGCGACTCGTTCTTCCTGACGAATCGTTTGTAGAAGTCGTTGACGAGGTACGACGCGCCCCAGTTGAGGTGCGTCCCGATGGTCGACATGTACGCAGCCGCGAACCCGGCGAGCATGAAGCCGCGCCACGGCGTCGGCAGCAGGTCGACGAACGCATGGACGTAGCCGGCTTCCTTGTCCTGCAGCGTGGGGTAGAGAATCACCGTCGCCAGGCCGGTCACGATCCACGGCCACGGGCGGAGCGCGTAGTGCGCGACCTGGAAGAACAGCGTGGCCAGCACGCCATCGCGCTCCGTCTTCGCTGAGAAGATCCGCTGCGCCACGTACCCGCCACCGCCAGGTTCGGCGCCCGGATAGTAGGCCGCCCACCATTGCATCGACAGGAAGACCGCGAGCGCGAGCAGCGGCATCCACGCGTATGCCTCGAGTCCGTTGGGTGTCACGCGCACCGGCAGAACGGACAGCGCAGCGGTCTCGCTGCCGAAGTGCTTCGACACGCCAGCAATGAGCGCGTCCATGCCGCCAACGGCCTTGACCGAGTAGATCGCGAGCACGATCACCGCGGACATCTTGATGACGAATTGGATCAGATCGGTCCAGAGCACGGCCCAGAGGCCCGCCGCGACCGCGTAGGCCACGGTGATGACGAAGCAGATGCCGACTGCGACGAACGGAGAGATGCCTAACGAGATCGTCAGGATCTTGATCATCGCGCGCGTCACCCATCCCATGATGATCAGGTTGATGGCGACCCCGAGGTACAGCGCGCGGAATCCACGCAGGAATGCCGCCGGCTTGCCGCTGTACCGGATCTCCGCGAACTCGACGTCGGTCATCACACGGGCACGGCGCCACAGGCGCGCGAAGAAGAACACGGTGAGCATGCCGCTCATCACCATGTTCCACCACAGCCAGTTGCCCGCGACGCCCTTCGCCGCCACGAGTCCGGTCACGACGAGCGGCGTATCGGCCGCGAACGTCGTCGCGACCATCGCGGCGCCGGCAAGCCACCACGGCACCTGACGCCCCGAGAGGAAATACTCCTCGAGGCTCTCGCCGCCTCGCTTCGTGAAGATGAAGCCGATCGTCGTCGACAGCGCGAAGTAGCCGACGACGATGGCCCAGTCGATCGCGGTGATATTCATCGAGGAGGGGAAGTGGGAGAAGAAGTGGCCGTGCCCTGGTCCATCACTCGGACGACCGCATCGGCCAGAGCGGTACGTACACCCCCGATGCGCAGGTTCTGCCGGGTCGGATTCACGCGATTCGTCAGCAGCACGATGAACAGGTCGCGCGAGGGATCGATCCAGATCGACGTACCGGTAAATCCCGTGTGGCCGAAGGCCGGCCGCTTCATCAGCCGCCCGGCCGAATTCGACCCGCTAGGCGTCTCCCAGCCGAGCGCCCGGTTCGAGAACATGGAATCCTGGACAGTGGTGAATTGCCGGATCGTCTCGGAACGCACGAACCGCACGCCGTCGAGCGTACCCCCGTTGAGGTACATCCGCGTCAGCCTCGCGACGTCGTGGCCCGTGCTGAACAAGCCCGCGTGACCGGACACGCCGCCGAGCGAAAACGCATTCTCATCGTGGACCTCGCCTCGGAGTTGACGCTGGCGCCACGGATCGTATTCCGTCGGGGCAATCCGCGGAAGCAGGCCGGGGCCAGGGCGGTACTGCGTCGATGTCATGCCGAGGGGGCCGAAGACGTGTCGTGCGAGGTACCCGTCGAGGGGCTCACCCGACACGCGCTCCACGATCTGCCCGAGGATGATCGCACCGAGGTCGCTATAGACCATCCGCACGCCGGGCAGTGTGTCGAGCGCCGTCGCGACAGCGAGTGCGCGCGCAGCGTCCGGGGTCGTCGTCTCCTTGTACAGCGGTCGCCACGCCGGCAGGCCGGACGAATGCGTCAGGAGATGACGGACCGTGACACGGTCCTTGTTCGGACCACGAAACTCGGCGATGTAGCGTTGGACAGGCGCATCGAGATCGACCTTTCCTGTCTCGGTCAGCTGCATCATTGCCGACGTCATTCCCACGACCTTCGTCAACGATGCCATGTCCCAGAGCGTGTTCTCGTCAGGCCGCGGCGACGGCAGCCAGTCGAGTGAGCCAACGCCATAGGCCACCAGGACCGAGTCGCGATTGCCCACGACGGCGTACGCACCGGGAAATGCGGTATCGGCGCGCGCACGATCGAGCACCGCTCGGACCGTGTCACGGAGGATCGCGATTTTCGCAGCGGTTGGACTGCGCAGCTCCCAATGAGGCCCAGGCTGTGGCCCGCCGGGATGAGTGCTGGCGGACGTGCCAGGGGTCGTAGTCGTCGTGGCGGCACACCCGAGCGTGACTGTCGCGGCGAGCAATGCCCAACTCGGGTGGTACGGTCGAATCATCACGGCGGGCCGGAGGTGACGGCGGTGACGCGAGCGGCGGTTTACGTCATTGGTCTCGTGCACGTATCGCGAAGGGAAACGATCGAGCTGGCGCAACGGCCACAACCATTGGCGTTGGACGCCGTATCGGACATTTTCCAGCGCTGACGCCTCCGCGATGCGACAAAGGTGACCAGCGCGCATACGTCTTGCAAATTTGCGGTTGAGGCCGACTCTCTTGCTCCAACGTTAGGAGGAAATCATGCGAGCTTTGCTGGCGGGTGTGTTGTTGGCGGTAACTGCCGCGTGCGGCGGGCGCCAGGTGAACGTGGAGACCGCTCCGAAAGCGAGCGCCGAGGTAACGCTCCGGTTCACGAACAACGACAACAGCGCCGTCAACGTCTACGTCGTGAACAACGGCACCGATCTGTTCCTCAAGCAGGTTGCCGCGAACACCACCGAGGACCTCCCGGTCGCGGGCATCAGCGCGGGCACCCAGGTGCGTCTGAAAGCGACGCGGACGGACGGGAGCAAGACCTACACGAGCGACCCGATGGCTCTCAACGCCAGCACACCGTGGAAGGTGCCCTGACGAGCGCCGCAGGGTTGTGACAAGTACCTGACATTCTTTAGTTTTACGGGGCTTGGATCACGCCAGGCCCCGTGTCGTTTGTGCGCCGCGGTTCTTGGTCGCAGGCGCCCGAGACGGGCGGCCGCGATTCCCGCTCCAGCTCCGACGGCCCACCCTTTACCCGCGCCGCATGAAGATCCTGTGGGAATGGATTCAACGGGGATACCTGCGGATCATCGAGCCGTTCGCCGACTTTTTCGTACGAAAGCGGGTCAATCCGAACACCATCACCACGGTCGGCACGCTCTGCTCCGCGACGGCTGGGGTAATCTTCGCGACGGGGCACATCAAGACCGCCGGTTGGGTGCTTGGTCTGACCGCGCTCTTTGACGTCCTCGACGGAACTGTGGCTCGCCGAACCGGACGTTCGACGGTCTTCGGCGCGTTCTACGACTCCACCCTCGACCGCGTTGCGGATGGGGCCGTCCTCGGAGGCCTCGCGATCTTCTTCGCGCGAAACCACCTCCATCATCTGCTCCCGTCGTGGGCCGGAACGCCCATGGTCGGCGTGACGCTGCTCGGCATCGTCGGGACGTTCCTCACCTCCTACACACGCGCTCGCGCCGAATCCCTCGGCATCGACGCCAAGGTGGGGATCATGCAGCGGCCGGAGCGGGTCACGCTGTTGTCGGCCCCGCAGGCGTTCTTCGGGCTCGTGTTCAACGGTTGGGTCCTCATCGGTATTGTGCTGCTGCTGTCGGTCACCGCCTGGATCACCGCGATCCAGCGCATCTTGTTCGTCTACCACGCCACCAAAGCCTTACCGTTGGAGCAGCTCGAGTCGATGCCGACGGCGCCGCGTTTCACACCGGATCAATCGCAGGTGCCGATCCCCGGTGATGAGAAGCGCCCGCGCCCCGCGCTTGGCGAAGCTGCCCCGCGTTGAGCTCGACCAGGAGAGTTCCTACGTGCAGGGATCGAGTGCCGAGGGTACAGGGAGTTCGCGCAACGCTGTTCGTCCTGCCACCGGTCGCCTCGGGGTTCTGACCCCGGGACTGGGCGCAGTCGCCACCACGTTCATCGCCGGCGTCGAGAGTGTACGCCGCGGATTGTCGCAGCCCATCGGGTCGCTCACGCAGATGGCGACCATTCGTCTCGGGAAGCGCACGGAGAAGCGATCGCCGCGCATTCGCGAATTCGTTCCCCTGGCCGGTCTCGACGACATCACGTTCGGGGCCTGGGATCCAATTCCCGACGACGCGTACACCGCCGCGAAGAAGGCGGGTGTGCTCGAGGACAGGGACCTCGAGCCCATCGCCGATTTTCTTCGCGGGATCAAGCCGATGCCGGCGGTGTTCGAGAACCGCTACGTCACGCGCATCAACGGCGCGAACGTCAAGCAGGGCAAGACCAAGCGAGATCTGGCGGAGCAGCTGCGCCACGACATCCGCGACTTCAAGGCCAAACACGGGCTGGACCGTGTGGTGTGCGTCTGGTGCGCCTCCACCGAGACCTACATCAAAGCCGGCCCGCAGCACGCCACGATCGAACAGTTCGAAAAGGCCATGGAGCGGAACGACGACGCGATCGCGCCGTCGATGCTCTACGCCTGGGCCTGCATCATGGAAGGCGTTCCGTTCGCGAATGGCGCCCCGAACCTCGCGGTCGACACGCCCGCGTTGATTCAGCTTGCGCTGGACCGCGGTGTGCCCATCTCGGGGAAGGATTTCAAGACTGGCCAGACGTGGATGAAGACCATCATCGCCCCGGGACTGAAGGCGAGAATGCTCGGACTCGCCGGATGGTATTCGACGAACATCCTCGGCAACCGCGATGGCGAGGTGCTCGACGACCCGGCCTCGTTCAAGACCAAGGAGGAGTCGAAGCTGTCGGTGCTGCACACGATTCTGCAGCCCGAGGTCTATCCCGAGCTGTACGACAAGTTCTCCCACGTGGTTCGCATCAATTACTATCCGCCGCGCGGCGACAACAAGGAAGGCTGGGACAACATCGACATCGTCGGATGGATGGGCTACCCGATGCAGATCAAGGTGAACTTCCTGTGTCGGGATTCGATTCTCGCGGCGCCCATCGTTCTCGATCTCGCACTGTTCTCGGACTTCGCGCAGCGGGCGGGGATGAAGGGGATCCAGGAATGGCTATCGTTCTATTACAAGAGCCCGATGGCCGCACCCGGGCTACAGCCGGAGCACGATCTGTTCATTCAGCAGACGAAGCTCAAGAACACGCTGCGGCACCTCATGGGCGAGGAGCAGATCACGCACCTCGGGCTCGAGTACTACGCGTCATGAGTGCCACGCGCGCGCGTCGGACGTGGGCGGCATTGACGTTAGGCGCCGCGGTGCTCGGCTGCACGGCAGGCCCGCCCACGGATACGAAGACGACACGCCTGTGGACCGACGACTACTACATCCGCGTGACGTCCGATCCCTCGCCCCCGCGGGCGCTCGAGCAGGTCCAGTACACCGTCGTCGTGCAGGACAAGAAGACGCGGCAGCCGATCGACGTCGGCGAGGGGCGCATCTTCGCGACGAACGAGGACCGGAAGAATACGGACAACGGGTTCGAGAAGGCGCCGGAGCCCGGGACGTACACCACGAAACTGTTTTTCGCGACCGCGGGGAACTGGGCCATGGGCATTCAGTTCCGTCGCGACTCGACGCAGCGTCTCCAGCGCTCGAACGACTGGTATCAGGAAGTGCTGCAGGCGACCGAACCCGGCCCGGACGCCGCCAAAGCGCGTTCCGGCCAGTAACCCACGTTATGCGCCACTTCTATCGCACGCACCTCACGCCGGCGGCCGTGGTCCAGGCCGCCGACGCCTTTTTCCCGACACTGCAGCTCACGCCGGCGTCGACCGCGGCGCGATCGCGAACGTTCATCGGCCCGTTAGGCACGCTCACGATCTCGGCGAAGCCGGAGGGCGGGCACTACACGTTCGTGGAGGTCGAGACGGACCAGATGGGGGAGAGCCGTCTCGATCGCAACGTGAAGCGATTCTTCGTGTCGCTGCATCGCCAGGCGGATCCTGCGCATCACCTCGAAGCGGCGTACTGATGGCGAACAAGAAGGGAGGCGGGAAGCGGGAAGGGGGAAGCGGAACGGCCTTGATCGGCAACGGTCGTCGGTCCGCGGCAACGAAAGCGGAGTCTCCCGATTCCCGATTCCCGATTTCCGATTCCCCACGGCCTTCGGCCGGGCTGACGCGCGATCAGAAGCTCGATCTCTACTACTGGATGCGCCTCACCCGCACCCTCGAAGAGCGCCTGGTCGCCCTCTACCGGCAGACCAAGGTGGTCGGCGGGCTGTTCCGCTCGTTAGGCCAGGAGGCCGATGCGGTCGGAAGCGCGTTCGCGCTCGAGCGACGCGACGTGCTGTCACCGCTCATCCGCAATCTCGGCTCCATGCTCGTGAAGGGCGCGACGCCGCTCGAGATTCTGCGCCAGTACATGGCGAAGGGCGACTCGCCGACGCGCGGCCGCGAGCTGAACATCCATTTCGGCGACACCGACCGCGGGTTCATCGGACAGATCTCGCCGTTGGGCGACATGGTGCCGGTCATGGCCGGTGTGACGCTGACCTTCCGCATGCGCCGGCAGGATCGCGTCGGGCTCGTGTACGTCGGCGATGGCGCGACGTCCACCGGCGCCTTTCACGAGGGCATCAACTTCGCCGCCGTTCAGCGACTCCCTCTGGTCGTGATCGTCGAGAACAACGGCTACGCGTATTCGACTCCCATCGAAAAGCAGACCGCCGCTCGCCAGTTCGTCGACAAGGCGATCGGCTACGGAATCCCGGGAGCGCAGGCGGACGGCAACGACGTGCTCGCCGTCTACGATGTGACCCGGCAGGCCGTCGATCACGCCCGCGCCGGTGGCGGCGTGACGCTCATCGAGCTCATGACCTATCGACGGAAAGGACACGCCGAGCACGACAACCAGTCCTACGTGCCTGCGGGGGAAATCGACCGCTGGGCCGCCGAGAACGACCCGATCAACCGTTACCTCGGCGTGATACGTGAGAGCCTCGGCGCCACGGAAGCGGAGATCGCGGGCATCGACGCGCGCGTCGCGGCGGAAGTCGACGCTGCCACCGACGAGGCGGAGCGTTCCCCGCCGCCGCAACCGCTCGACGCTCTGGTGGGCGTGTACGCCGATCCGCCCGGCGAACGGCCGCTCTGGTTTCGCGAAGGCTCCGATCGCGCGGTCGACGTGAACGAGCGCGCCGAAGGCTGGGGTACGTGGTCGTCGCGAACGGGGAGCGCTTGATGGCCGAGGTGACCTATCTCGAGGCCATTCGCGAGGCGCTCGTCGAAGAAATGGATCGGGACGAGAATGTCTTCTGCATGGGCGAAGACATCGGAGCGTACGGGGGCGCGTTCAAGGTCACCGAGGGACTGCTGGCTCGGTTCGGCGAGTCCCGCGTGATCGACACGCCGATCTCGGAGATCGGCATCGTCGGCGCGGCCGCTGGTGCAGGCCACATGGGCATGCGCCCAGTGGTCGAGATGCAGTTCATTGATTTCATCGCGAACGCGTACGACATCCTCACGAACTACGTCGCGACGGCGCGTTACCGCGCGTTCCTGCCGTGCCCGATGGTCGTGCGCGGTCCGAGCGGGGGGTATGTTCGCGGTGGCCCGTTCCACTCGCAGAATCCCGAGGCGGGCTTCATCCACACGCCTGGTCTCAAGGTCGTCTATCCGGCAACCGCCGAGGATGCGAAGGGGCTCATGAAGGCCGCGATCCGCGACGACGACTGCGTGCTGTTCTTCGAGCACAAGTATCTGTATCGTCGAATCAAGGCCGAGATGCCGGCCGGCGACCACATCGTCCCAATCGGCAAGGCGCGCGTGGCTCGCGAGGGGAAGGACGTCTCGATCATCACGTACGCCGCGCCCGTGTGGAAGGCGCTCGAGGCGGCCGATGTGGTCGAGAAGGAAGATGGGTTGTCCGTCGAGGTGATCGACCTTCGTTCGCTCGCGCCGCTCGACGACGACGCGATCTTCGCAACGGTGCGCAAGACGAACCGGGTGCTCGTGCTGCACGAGGACACGCGGACGGGCGGGATCGCCGGCGAGATTACGGCGCGGATCAACGAGTCGTGCTTCGAGTGGTTGGATGCGCCGGTGCTCCGGGTGACCGCGCATGACATTCCACTCCCGTACGCCCCGCAGCTCGAGGACTTCGTGCTGCCACAGACGAGTGATATCGTGCGCGCGGTGCGTCGTCTGGCGGGTTACTGAGGCCATCGCGTCGCGGACGCGGGATGACGGTGCCGACGAATGACGAGCGCGCGAGACCGGCGCAGACAGTCGAAGTCGAGGACAGGACTGCGCGGAACATTGGCGTCGGCTGCTTCACGACGTTCATCGGTTTGTGGAGTGGTGCGATGGTGGCGGTGCTGATCGGGAAGATCGTGGAGGGAGTTCGCGGTGCGCCCTCGTGTGAGGGCCTGCCGCTTTGCAATTGGCATATCTACGCGTTGGTTGGCGCGGTGGTGGGGGCAACGTCGCTTCCGCTGCTGGTGCTGACGCGGATCCGGCGCCGTGACGTTAGGCGCGACCATATCTCGCGAGGGTGATCGGTGGCACGTATCGACGTGGTGATGCCCCAGATGGGCGAATCGATTGCCGAAGGGACGATGTCCCGATGGCTCAAGAAGGTCGGCGACACGGTGAAGCGTGACGAGCCGATCTTCGAGATCTCCACCGACAAGGTCGATGCGGAGATTCCGTCGCCGACGTCCGGCGTGTTGGCGGAGGTGCTGGTGACGGAAGGGCAGACGGTTCCGGTCCAGACGGTGGTCGCGCGCATCGAGACGGAGGCGGGTGCGGTGGCTGCGGTGTCGCCCTCCGCACCGGCTCCGGCTCAGGCTACGGCCGCGCCGGCCGTCGCCGCCGGCGGGGGGCCCCCCCCGAAAGGCGAATCTACGGCCAAGCCGCCACCATCGTCGCACCAAACGCCCGCACTCGCACCCGCTCCCATGCCGTCGGCGCCTCGACCCACAGGCGGCAACGGCGGATCCATGGAGGAGCGCCTTCGCACCAAGTCGTCGCCACTGGTCAGGAAGATCGCTGCCGAGCACGGTATCGAGATTGCCGGGCTCCAGGGCAGCGGCATCGCCGGGCGCGTCACCAAGCGCGACATCATGCAGGTCATCGAGTCCGGGGCGTCCGGGAGCGCCCCCCGCGTGGCGCCCTCGATGCACGCCCCCGCCGGCGTCGAGCATCACGGACCGCTGCCCGAGCCGTGGGCGGGAGATGTCGTCGAGCCCATGTCCCGCATCCGCGCGCTCACCGCGGAGCACATGACGCTGTCGCGTCGCACGAACGCGCACGTGACATCGTTCTTCGAGGTCGACCTGACACGCATCGCTCGAATCCGCGCGAAGCTCCGCGCTGACTTCGAGAAGCAATCCGGCGAGAAGCTCACCTACCTGCCGTTCATTCTCACCGCGGTCACGAGCGGCCTCAAACAGTTCCCGATTCTCAACGCTGCGGTCGCGGGCTCCAGCATCATCTACCGCAAGCAGTACAACCTGGGGATCGCCGTTGCGCTGGACTGGGGACTCATCGTGCCGGTGATCAAGCGTGCCGACGAGCTGTCGCTAGTGGGGCTGACGCGACAGCTGAACGACCTCGCCACCCGTGCGCGCGCGAAGAAGCTGCGTCCCGAGGAAGTGCAGGACGCCACGTTCACGATCACCAACCCGGGTGTCTTCGGCTCCCTCATGGGCACCCCGATCATCCCGGTGCCCACCACCGCGATCCTCGGACTCGGGGCCATCGAGAAGCGCCCGAAGGTCATCACCGGCCCGGACGGCGAGGACACGATTGCCATTCGCACGTGTGCCTACTTCTCGCTGTCGTTCGATCACCGCGTGATCGACGGTTCGGTCGCGGACCAGTTCCTGGCCGCGGTGAAACGGACGCTGGAGTCGTATCCCGAGCCCGGGGCGTGACCGGTGCCCCGTGCGCTCACGATCGAACGATCGAAGGTCTCACGGCACGAGCGCGACGCGTACTTCGCTGGGCTGCGGGATCGACGCGACCGACTGAAGGCCGCGGGATGTAACTTTTGGGTGTACGAGGACCCGGGCGAGCCCGGGCTCTTCATCGAGTTCACCGAAGCGCGTGATGCCGAGACGCTGGTCGCGGGACGAGCGTCGGTGTCGGAATCCGAAGACAGCGCGCCGATCCTGACAGAAGTGGAGCTTTCCTGATCATGCCGACCCGGACCATCAGCGCCAACGGAAAGGAGTGGCGAGTCTTTCCGTCTGGATACGTCACGCAGTACGAGCACGACGAGTTCGGCCTCATGTTCATCGCCGGCACAGGCGCGAATCGTGAAATCCGCGTCACGCGGTATTCCCCGCAAGGCGTGCGCTCTCGCGAGCAGTCGCTCGCGGAGCTCTCCGACACGGAGCTGACCCGCCTGTTCGCCGAGTCGCAGCCGAGCTTCACGTCGCCCGAAGCCGGCTACGCGAAGTGACCTCGGTCCCGGCCGGGCCGAACGGGGCCGCCGGTCAATTCGTCGATCTTCACTCGCATTCCACGGCGTCTGACGGATCGAGGTCGCCGCGCGCCGTCGTTGCGGCGGCTCGAGCCGCCGGGCTGTCCGCGATCGCGCTCACCGATCACGACACGATGGCGGGGATCGACGAGGCCACTGACGCCGGACGGCAACTCGGCGTGCGCGTGGTCCCGGGCGTCGAGCTGAGTGCCATCGATGGCGATCGCGAGGTGCACGTCCTCGGATTGCACATCGAGCGCGCGGCGGCGCTCGAGACGATGCTGCGCGAGTTCCGCGAGAGCCGACATGTCCGCGCGGAACAGATCGTGGCCAAACTGAACGCCCTCGCGATTCCCATCACCTTCGATGCGGTGCTCGCGCAGGCGGCGGGTGGGGCGATCGGTCGCCCGCACATCGCTCGCGCGCTCATCGCGGAGGGCTGGGCCCGCGATTCGCGTGATGCGTTCGACCGCTACCTCGGCGCCGGGAAGCCGGCGTACGTACCGAAGCAGCGTCTGAGCGTGGCGGAGGCCATTGCGCTCATCCACACCGGGAGCGGGATCGCCGTGCTCGCGCATCCGGGCGGTGAAGGGCGACGGGAGCTCGTCGAGCGATTCGTCGCGTTAGGCCTGGACGGGCTCGAGGTACGCCACCCGGGCCACAGCGCCGAAGACGTCGCGCGACTCGGCGCGCTCGTGGACTTCTTCCGGCTCGTGCCGAGTGGCGGCTCGGACTGGCACGGCGCCGCGGAGGGCTCGCGCACCCTCGGCGTCATGCGCGTGCCGGGCAGCTGGCTCGACCGGCAGGATGCCCGCGTGGCCGACCGGCGTGCGTCTCCGCAGGTCGCCTGATGGGCGACCTGGCCTGCGTCGTTAGGCATCCATGACGACCGATCGGCGGGTCGCCCTCGTGACGGGCGCGGGGCGGCGAGTGGGACGCGCGATCGCGTTGGGGCTCGGACAGCGCGGGATGCACGTCGCCGTGCATTACAACGGCTCGGCGTCGGGCGCGCGCGAGGCCGCCGCGGCGATCGAAGACGCGGGCGGAGCAGCGACGCTGTTCCAGGCCGACTTGAGCGCGCCTCCCGCTCCCACGGGGCTCGTGGACGACGTCGTGGCCAGGCTCGGACGATTGGACGTGCTCGTGAACTCGGCGGCGATCATGCAGCGGACGCCGCTCGACGCGGTGACGCCGGCAGATTGGGACGCGACGTTTGCCCTGAACGCTCGCGCGCCGTTCTTCGCGGCGGTGGCTGCCGGGCGGCATATGAAGGAGCGGGGCGGGGTCATCGTGAACATCGCGGACCTCGCTGCGCTCGAGACCTGGCCGGCCTACATCCCGCATGGGCTGTCGAAGACGGTGGTGGTCCAGATGACGCGTGCACTGGCCCGCTCGCTGGCGCCGGCAGTTCGGGTGAACGCGGTCGCGCCCGGCGCCATCCTCCTACCGGAGGGATGGGACGCCGGCGTCGCGGAGCGGCTTCGCCGGACGACACCGCTCGGGCGGTTCGGATCCGTGAACGATGTCGTGGGTGCGGTGCTTTATCTCGTGGAGGCCGACTATGTCACCGGCGAGACGATCGTCGTCGACGGTGGGCGGCACGTCCGACGCTGAGCACTGCGCTGGCGCAGGATGGTAGAATTCAGCGGCAACCCCAACCCTGACTTCCGTGGCGACACGTAATCCCGAGACGGTCGTGATCATTGGCTCAGGCCCCGCGGCCTGGACGGCGGCGATTTATGCAGCCCGGGCGAACCTGCGGCCGCTCGTCTACGAGGGCGAGCTGTCGCGCGAGATGATCCCCGGCGGGCAACTGATGTACACCACGGAAGTGGAGAACTACCCGGGATTCGTCGGTGGCGTGTCGGGTCCGCACCTCATGGACAAGCTCCGCGAGCAGGCCCTCGGCTTCGGCACGCGCGTGGAGCAGGAAAACATCGCGTCCGTGGACCTTGGCCGTCACCCGTTCCGGCTCAAGCCGTCGTACGGCGACGAGATCGAGGCGCTGGCGGTGATCGTTGCGACGGGTGCACGCGCGAACTGGCTGGGCGTACCTAACGAGGAACGTCTGGCCCAGATGGGTGGCGGCGTCTCAGCGTGCGCGGTCTGCGACGGCGCGCTGCCTGCCTTCCGCGACAAGGTGGTCGCGGTCGTCGGCGGTGGCGACTCGGCGATGGAGGAGAGCCTGTACCTCACGAAGTTCGCGCGCGAAGTGCGTCTCATTCACCGCCGCGACGAGTTTCGCGCGTCGAAGATCATGGCCGACCGGGTCCGCAACCACCCGAAGATCAAGCCGGTATGGAACTCCCGCGTGGCCGAAGTGCTCGGCGACGATGCCATCGCGGGCATTCGTCTCGAGAACACCGTGACGCACGAGATGTCGAACATGGACGTTGGCGGGCTGTTCGTGGCGATCGGGCACACGCCGAACACCGCATTCCTCGGTGGGCAGGTCGACCTCACGCCGCACGGCTACATTCGCACGCCGAAAGCCTGGCGCACGGTCACGAGCGTCGATGGTGTGTTCGCCGCGGGTGATGTGATGGACGACTACTATCGTCAGGCGATCACCGCGGCCGGCACGGGCTGCATGGCTGCGCTGGAAGCGGAGCGTTGGCTCGCCCATCACGGTCTCGGTGAGTCGCCGGTCCTCGAGACGGCGGAAGCGCCAGTGCGGTTGACGCGCGAGTGGGAAGCGCCGTGAGCCCGACGGTCACCGGCCTCACGGTCGGCGCGTTTCAGGAGAATTGCTATCTCCTCATCGAGCCGGAGGCGAAGCGGTGTGCCATCATTGATCCCGGCGCGGAACCCGAGCGCATCATCGCCGCCATTGAGCGCGCGGGCGCGGCACCGGACGCGATCTGGCTGACGCACGCACACGTCGACCATCTCGGCGCCATCGCCGGGCTCAAGCGACGCTGGGACGTGCCCGTGCACCTGCATCCGCTCGACGGACCGCTGTACGGCATGGCCTATCGCCAGGCGGCGCTCTACGGCATCCCGTTCGAACAGCCACCGGATCCGGATCGCCCGTTAGGCGACGGTGACGTGCTCCGCATCGGCACGCTGGAGTTTACGGTCATGCACGCCCCTGGGCACGCTCCCGGGCACGTCGTGCTCCACGGGCACGGTGTGGCATTCGTCGGCGACTGCCTGTTCGCGGGGTCGATTGGTCGCACCGACCTCCCCATGTCAAACCCCCGGGATCTCGCCGCCTCGCTCGACCGCATCGCGGCGCTCGGCGACGAGACGGTGATCTATCCCGGTCACGGGCCGGCGACGTCGGTCGGCGTCGAGACACGCACGAATCCGTTTCTGACCGGCGCGGCGCGGATCGTCGGGGCGTGAGTCGCATGCCCGTTGCGTTCATCCTGCTCTCGGCGTGGCTGGGTGCCGGCGTGCTGTTCGCGACGGTCGTCGCGCCGGCTGCGTTCGCCGTGCTGCCATCGCGCGCCCTCGCCGGGGCGCTCGTCGGCCGCGTGCTGCCGGTGATATTCGTCTCCGGCATCGTCGCCGCAGTCGCCGGTCTGCTGCTCGATCGCTCCGGCGCGGGCCGTCTGCCGCGCGTTAGGCGCGGTGCACTGGTGGCGGTTGCCCTGTGCTGTGCCGTTGCGCAGTTCATCGTCGGTCCGATGATCGAACGCGCGCGCCGCGAGATCGTGGGACCGATCGAGCAGCTGGCCCCACGGGATCCGCGGCGAGTTGCGTTCGGTCAACTGCACGCGATCAGCGTCGGATGGCTCGGACTCGCCATGCTCGGTGCGGCCACGACCGTCGTGCTCGCGTCGATGGCCCCGAGGCCGCGGCGCGCGACGCCTGGGGACCCATTGACCGGCGCGTCTGGCTGAGCACCGCGTCGCAACGTGTGATACACCGTCACGAACGCATCGAGGACAGAGATATGTCGAACGACACGCGGATGGAGAGCGATCCCCTCGGCCCGTTGGCCGTCCCGAGCACCGCGCTGTATGGCGTCCAGACGCTTCGCGCGGTCCAGAACTTCCCCATCAGCGGGATCAGGCCACTCTGGTCGTTCGTACGATCGCAGGTCTGGATCAAGAAGGCCGCGGCACTCACGCATCGTGAGACCGGGCGCCTCGATGCGAAGCTGGCGGGCGCAATCATTCAGGCAGCCGATGAGGTGCTCGACCGCAAGCACGACGAGCATTTCGTGGTCGATCCGTATCAGGCGGGCGCCGGCACGTCGATCAACATGAACGTGAACGAGGTGCTCGCGAACCGCGCCAACGAGCTGTTAGGCGGGAAGCGCGGCGAGTACAAGCCCGTGCATCCGAACGACCACGTCAACATGGCACAGTCGACGAACGACACCATCCCGACGAACATCCGGCTGTCGGTGCTCGCCGAGCTCCCGGACCTGGTGAAGGCGTTCGAAACGCTGCGAGACGAGCTCGCCGCGAAGGGACGTGAGTTCGACCACATCGTGAAGGCCGGGCGCACGCACCTGCAGGACGCCATGCCCATTCGCCTTGGCCAGGAGTTTACCGCGTACGCGGGTTCACTGGATCGGGCGCTTCGGCGTGTGCGCGAGGCGGCGGACTACCTGCGCGACCTGGGTATCGGAGGCAGCGCGGTTGGCACCGGCGTCACGGTCGAGAAGGAATACCCCGCGCTGATGAACAAGCACCTCACGAAGATCACGGGACTCGATCTGCGTGTCGGCGAAGACCGCATTCAGCTCATGCAAAGCATGGGGGATCCAGCCGCGTTCAGCGCTGCGCTGCGCGGGCTCGCCATTGACCTGAGCAAGATCGCGAGCGACTTGCGGCTCATGGTGATGGGCCCGCGAACAGGCATCAACGAGATCACGCTGCCTCCCGTGCAACCCGGCTCGTCCATCATGCCCGGCAAGATCAACCCGTCGATCCCCGAGATGGTGAACCAGGTCTGCTTCCAGGTCATCGGGTGCGACACCACCGTGGCGATCGCCTCCGAGCACGGCCAGCTCGAGCTCAACGTCATGATGCCGGTGATCGCGCACAACGTGCTGCTCTCGATGACGATTCTCACGAACTCGGCCCGGGTGTTCGCGGAGAAAACGGTTCACGGCATCACGGCGAACGAGGAGATGTGCTCGTACTGGGTGGAGCGATCGGCAGCGCTCGCGACCGCGCTCATGCCGCACATCGGCTACGCGCGAGCGGCTGAAATCAGCAAGCAGTCGGTGAAAGAGGGCGTGCTGATTCGCGACCTCGTCAAACGCGAGCAGGTTCTCCCGGCCGAACAGATCGACGACGTGCTCGACCTGCGGAAGATGACGGAGATCGGGGTTCCGGGCGGCACGCACGCCGTGAGCGCTGGCGGCTGAACGGCGCAGCACCGCGGTTGCCTGGGGCTGACACTCCCAGGCGGCCGGTATAGGTTTACGGCGTGCGCATCACTACGTGGGCGGAATACGGGCTGATCTGCGCCTTGCACCTCGCTCGGCGAGCCGGCGAGGGGCCGATCACCGGTCGCGAGATCGCGACCAGCGAGCGGTTGCCGACGGACTACGTCGAACAGATCCTGCTCCGTCTGCGTCGCGCGGGCCTCGTGAACAGCACTCGCGGGGCGCGCGGTGGTTATTCCCTTGCCAGAGCGCCGGAAGCGATCTCGGTTCGCGAGGTCATCGGCGCCTCGGAGCTGGGCACATTCGATCTCCACTGCATCACGCATCCTGTTGGCGAGGAACGGTGCGCGGAGTCGCAGAACTGCAGCATCAGGCCCGTGTGGATGATGCTGCAGCGGAAGATCGACGACGCGCTCGAGAGCGTGAACCTCGGCGACCTGCTCGTCGATGAGCCGACCGTGCGGCAGCGGGTTGGGCTTCCGGTTTTGACGGTCTGAGCGTCACCCCCAGTCTGGTGGCTCCCGGGTTCTTCGCCGCGTGGCGCGATCAGCGTCGGTTGCGACGGAATGCCGCACTGTACGTGCAAAGCCTGCTCGAGGAGCCTGACACGAACGACGTGGGCTGGCTGAGCGATGTGGCGACGCGTGGCGACGTCGACCGGGCGCGGTGGGAGCTCCGGTATGCGCGGCGTGCGAGCGGGCTGTTGTCGGCGGAGCGAGATGCGCTGGATGATCGAACGGCGTCCGCAGTCGCTCGCGAGCTCGCTGACGGCTGGTCGCGGGACCGGAACATCGCGGCGGGGATGCGTCAGACGGCCGAACAGCAGTTCAACGCGCGATTGCGGATGCTGAGCCAGGCATTGACGGCCCGTTCGTCGCCGGAGCCGACCGGAACACGGCTTGGCAAGGCATTGCTCGGTGCCGCAGGGCTCGGCGCACCGTCCAGCGATGCCGTCGAGCGTGCAGGGTCCATCGTCGTGGGGTATCTCGAGCAGGCGAACGTCGCGCTGCAGCGCGAGTTCGGTACGGCGAAGCTTCCCGAGAACCTGCCGCCGTCCGCGCTCCAGCCCCGTTCCGGCGCAACGTCGCGTCGTTGACGGGCGCGCGAAGAGAGACTCGCGACAGCGATACTGACGGATGCACGAGCGGCGCGGACCGATTCGTCCGCGCCGCTCCGTACATCAGGGAACCGTATGCCGAAGGGGGGACTCGAACCCCCACGGGCTTGCGCCCACTGCGCCCTGAACGCAGCGCGTCTACCAGTTCCACCACTTCGGCAAGGGAGCCGAAACGTATTGGAGGCCTTTGGGAAAGGCAACGCTCGCAACCGGTGTGAGCGCCGACACTTTGTTCGCGTCGCAGTCGCTCCTATTCTTGATCCTCGAAGGCCGCCCCGATGTGGCGGCCGCGCGTTGTGGAACCGAACCGAGCAGATGGTCCAGGAAACGAAGCAGGACGACCGACAGGTCATCGCGCGGAACAAGCGCGCGCGCCACGACTACCACATTCTGGATAGTTGGGAGGCGGGACTCGTCTTGACCGGCACCGAGGTGAAATCGCTTCGGGACGGCAAAGCGACGATGGCGGACGCCTACGCGCTCGTGAAGGACGGCGAGGTCTTTCTGCTGAACCTCCACATCTCGCCGTACGACAAGGGAAACCAGTTCAATCACGAGCCGACCCGCACGCGAAAAGTGCTGCTGCATCGCAAGGAGATCCGGAAGCTGATCGGTGCGGTCGAGCGACAGGGGCTGACGCTGATTCCGCTCGAGCTGTACTTCCGGAATGGAGTCGCGAAGGTGAACCTCGCGTTAGGCAAGGGGAAGAAGCTTCACGATAAGCGCGCCGACGACCGCAAGCGGACGGACGAGCGGGAGATGGCGCGCGTGGCGCGCACCCGATGATCGCCGCGGTCTGGCTGCTGCTGCAGGCGGCCGGGCAGCCGCTGTCGGCGGTGACGGTCCGAAACGGCGACCAGTCGACGAGCGTTACGGTCGTCCTGTCCGATCGTGGGCCAGCGGTCAGCGCCGACGCCCTCGCGGACGCGCTCGGCGGGCAGGTCGAGGCGAAGGGCAGGACCGAGTACAGCATTTCGCTGGCAGGCCTGCGCGTAGGCGTGACCCTCAACGTCCCGTTCGTGCGCGTCGGCGAGCAGACCTTGCCGCTCACGTCGGAGCCGGTGTTGCGCGCGGGAAAACTGTATTTACCGTATTCGTTCGTGAGCGACCTCCTCCCGCGCATCGCGCCGGGCGTGACGTTCGACACGCGGCGCGCCGTGCTCCAGCGGCAGATCGCGGCAGCGAAACCGGCGGCGCCATCGGCCAAGCCGCGCCTGTTCACGGTCGTCGTCGACGCCGGCCATGGTGGTCCCGACCGCGGCATGCGAGGTCCGATCGGCGCGAAGTGGGAGATTCGCGAAAAGGACATCACGCTCGATGTCGCGCGTGCCCTGCGGGAAGTGCTGACCGAGCGCGGCGTGAACGTCGTCATGACGCGGGCGGCGGACACGCTGATCGCGTTGAACGATCGCGGCCGCATCGCGAACGCGAAGAAGGGCGATGTCTTCCTCTCGATTCACGTGAACGCGGCGAACCCGCGGTGGAAGCAGCCGGGTGCCGCGCGGGGGTTCGAGACGTATTTTCTGTCCGAGGCCCGGACCGAGGATGCGCGGCGCGTGGAAGCGATGGAGAACGAAGTGGTCAAGTACGAGATCGCGAGCGACGTCTCCGCCGACGACCCACTGAGCTTCATCGTGCACGACATGGAGCAGAATCAGCACCTGCGCGAATCCAGCGATCTCGCCGCCACGGTCCAACGATCCCTGGCGAAGATGCATCCCGGTCCGAACAGGGGTGTGAAACAGGCTGGCTTTCGCGTGCTGGTGACGGCGTTCATGCCCGCGGTCCTGGTCGAGATCGGGTTCGGGACGAACGCCGCTGAGGCTCGCTACCTCCGCGATTCCGCGCGACAGCGTCAGATCGCGACATCAATCGCCGACGCAACCATGGAGTACCTCGCGGGCTACCAGCGGCGCGCCAGCGCCTCGGGGCAGTGACGGCGGACGGCGCAGCCGTGGCTGGCGATCGGCGACTCTCGACTGAGTTCTGCGGCATCGACTTCCAGAATCCAGTGCTCCTGGCCGCGGGAACGGCAGCATACGGTGAGGAGCTCGACGACGTCGTACAGCTCGATCGACTCGGCGGCATCGTCACGAAGGCCGTGAGCCTCGAGCCACGACACGGCGCGCCCGCGCCACGGGTCGCGGAGTTCGATGGCGGAATGATGAACGCCGTGGGGCTCGCGAATCCCGGCGTCGCGGCGGTACGCGCGCAGCACCTTCCGTGGCTCGGCCAGCGACTGCGGCACGCTCGAGTGATCGTGAACGTCATCGGCTTCCAGACGGACGAGTTTCCACGAGTGATCGAAGGCCTTGGGGACGACGCGCCGGTACACGCGTTCGAGCTGAACGTCAGCTGTCCCAACACCAAGGCTGGCGGGACCGAGTTCGGGGCCGATCCCGCGGCTCTTCGAGAGGTCGTGGCTGGCGCGCGCGAGGCGACACGCCGTCCGCTCATCGTGAAGCTCGCGCCAACGCTGACGGACATTGGGGGCGCGGCGCGGACGGCCGTCGATGCGGGAGCGGACGCGATCAGCGTCGTCAACACGATCCCCGGCCTGGCGATCGATGTCGACAAGCGGAGGCCGGTGCTGGGCTATGGAACCGGAGGTGTTAGCGGCCCGGGTCTGCTGCCGGTTGGCGTGCTGGCGACATGGAAGGTGAGGAACGCCGTCTCTGTGCCGATCGTGGGCATCGGTGGCATCTCGAGCGCCGACGCGGTTCTTCAGTACATCATCGCGGGCGCGTCGCTTGTGGCCATCGGCACCGGAGCACTTCGGGATCCTCGGTTGCCCGAACGCATCGTGCGCGACCTGCACGCCTGGTGCGCGGCTCACCACGTCGGATCCCTGTCCGCCCTCCGAGGCACGCTCGAATGGCCCCGATGATCCCGCCGCGGACGACGCCGATCGTCGCGCTGGACGTTCCGTCCATCGGGGACGCGCTGCGTGTGGTGGCCACGTTAGGCGGCCGGTGCCGGTTCTACAAGATCGGTCTCGAGTTGTTCACGGCGGCTGGTCCGGCGGTCGTTACGCGCGTCCTCGAAACGGGCAGCGACGTATTCCTCGATCTCAAGCTGCACGATATCCCGAACACCGTGCGCGGCGCGGCGCGCTCGGCGGCCGCGCTTGGAGTCCGGCTGCTCACCGTTCACGGGATCGGTGGATCGGAGATGCTCGAAGCCGCGGCGGACGGCGGAGGAGACGCGCTCGGGATTCTGGCAGTCACCGTGCTGACCTCGGTCGACGACGCGGCGCTCGCGCGATCCACGGGACGCGAGACCGCGTCCGTGAGTGCCGAAGTAGCTCGTCTCGCCGAGCTCGCCCATGAAGCGAACGTGCATGGCGTCGTGTGCTCCGGCGTGGAAGCCGCGGCGCTGCACCGCCGGTACGCGAGCGAGCTCGCGCTTCTAGTGCCGGGCATTCGGATGAGTGGCGGGCCGGCCCACGATCAACGCCGCGTGGTGACTCCGGCTCAGGCTGCCGAGGCCGGTGCGCGGTACATCGTGCTGGGCAGGGCGGTGACGGCAGCGGCGGACCCCACAGCCGCCATGGATGCGGTGCTGGCCGAGCTCCTGTCGGTCGCCGCCTAGCGGCTCGACCCGCAGACGCGGCTAGGGCGGCGGTGTTGGCCGGCGGCTGCTGCATTGGAGCCGCGCCCACTGCAGAACGAGGACCAACATCCCTTGCATAACCACGCTAAGCCCGTTAGTCTGAGGGTCTTGGCCTAAATTATAATTTGTTCGACTGGAGCGCCCCCTGTGAAAGTTCGCAGCAGCGTTAAGCCGATCTGTGAGCATTGCCGAGTGGTGAAACGCAGCGGCGTGACGCGGATCATTTGCAAGCGCAACCCAAAGCATAAGCAGCGGCAAGGGTAGATCATGGCTCGAATTGCTGGCGTTGACCTTCCGCGTGAAAAGAAGGTCGAGATCGGGCTCACGTACATCTTCGGAATCGGCCGGTCGACGGCTCGCCGGATTTTGGAGACGACGGGTGTGAACGCGGACCTCCGCGTTCGGGATCTCAACGATGGCGACGTGAACCGCCTCCGTCAGGCCATCGAGCGTGACTATCGCGTCGAAGGTGCCCTTCGTACCGAAGTAGCCATGAACATCAAGCGATTGATGGACATTGGCTCCTATCGCGGTATTCGGCACCGTCGCGGTCTTCCGGTTCGCGGGCAGCGGACACACACCAACGCACGAACGAAGAAGGGTCCACGCCGCGCGATCGCCGGCAAGAAGAAGGTGACCAAGTAGTCATATGGCGACAGCAAAGAAGAGCAAGCGCGTCATCGAGGCGGAAGGCGTCGCCCACATCAGCGCGACGTTCAACAACACCACGATCACCATCACGGACACGCACGGCAACGCCGTGTCGTGGGGCTCGTCCGGCAAGGCCGGCTTCAAGGGATCCAAGAAGTCGACGCCGTTCGCCGCGACCGTCGCCGCCGAGCAGGCCGCGCGCGAAGCGATGTCGCTTGGCGTTCGTCGCGTGCATGTGCGGGTGCAGGGGCCCGGGTCGGGCCGCGAATCTGCCATTCAGGCGCTTGCCGCCGCGGGTCTGCAGGTGAAGTCGATCAAGGACGTCACGCCGATTCCGCACAACGGCTGCCGTCCCCCGAAGCGGCGGAGGGTCTAGGTCATGGCTCGCTATACCGGACCCAGCTGCCGTCAGTGCCGCCGTGAAGGCACGAAGCTGTTCCTCAAGGGAACGAAGTGCTTCACGGAGAAGTGCCCCGTCGAGCGTCGCCCGTATGCGCCCGGCCAGCACGGGCAGAACACGGCGCGCCGCCGCAAGTCGTCGGAGTACTCGAAGCAGCTTCGTGAGAAACAGAAGATCAAGCGCATTTACGGCGTGAGCGAGCGGCAGTTCCGCAACACGTTCGAGCGCGTGGCCACGCTGCCGGGCATCACGGGTCACAACCTTCTCGCAGCACTCGAGAGCCGGTTGGACAACGTAGTGTACCGCATGGGCTTCGCGTCGAGCCGCAAGGCTGCACGTCAGCTCATTCGTCACCGCCACGTCGAAGTCAACCAGGGCACCGTCGACGTGCCCAGCTATCTCGTCGACCCCGGCGAGGAAGTGCGTGTTCGGATGAAGTCGCGCGAGATGGCGGCCATCATGTCGGCCATGGATCAGTCGACGCGTGGCGCGCCGCTCTCGTGGATCGCGGTGGACCGCGACACGTTCAGCGGACGCATGCTCGAGCGGCCGCAGAGGACCAGCATCCCCATCGCGGCACAGGAGCAACTCGTCGTCGAGTTGTACTCGAAGTAAGCCGGGAACGGGGAACTGGAACCGGGAACCGCGACTCGACGAGAGTCACTGTTCCCGGTTCGCTGGTCCCGGTTTCCGTCCTCTGGTCGGGGCCCTAGTCCCCGTACGAGCCTACCGCGCGCTAGGGGCGGGGTAGGGCGTTGCCGAGGCGATGTTCTCGGTATGACCGTTTACGATAGCGAAGATATGGCACAAGTCATTGATCTCACCGGGTTGGTCCGTCCGCAGCTGGTCGAAGCTACCAAGCGCGATGACAACTCGAACATTTCAGAGTTCCGCCTCCAGCCGCTCGAGCGCGGCTTCGGTCACACGCTCGGCAACGCGATGCGGCGCATGCTGCTCTCGTCGCTACGCGGGTCGGCCGTCTGGGGCTTCCGTATCGACGGCGTGGTTCACGAGCACCAGACCATCCCGGGCGTGGTCGAGGACGTGCACCAGATCATCGCCAACCTCAAGACACTCACGCTCTCGCTCGCCGACGACCTCGACGAAGCGATCCTGCGCATCTCGAAGTCCGAGGTCGGCCCGATCACCGCGGCCGACATTCAGGACCAGAGCGGCGTTCGCGTGATCGACAATCGGCACCACCTGTTCACGCTCCAGGACGACCGCGACATCAACGTCGAGCTCTACGTGAACAAGGGGCGCGGCTACGTCGAAGCCGACCAGCACGTGATCGACCGGGGGCTGCCAATCGATCTCGTCCGTATCGACTCGATTTACAACCCCGTTCGTCGGGCGAACTTCTCCGTCGCAGAAACTCGCGTCGGGCAGCGCACGGACTACGACCGGCTGGTGCTGACCGTCGAAACGAACGGGACGATCACGCCCGAAGAAGCGGTCAGCTACGCGGCGGCTCTCGCGCAGACGCACTTCCAGTACTTCGCGGGATTCGGCTCGCACGCCTCCGCCCCGGTTGGCGGCGGCGGCGAGCAGTCCAGCGGTGACGCGCACCGGCTCGCCGAGCTGTTCCGTACGCCGATCGACGATCTCGAGCTGTCCGTCCGGTCGGTGAACTCCCTGAAGAACTCGAACATCCGCTCGCTCGGCGACCTCGTTCGCCAGACCGAGAGCCAGATCCTGCAGGTCAAGAATTTCGGCAAGAAGTCGCTGCAGGAGATCGCCGATCTCCTCGAGCGCGAAGGTCTGAATTTTGGAATGCGCTGGGATGAGAACGGCGAGGGCGTGCGGATCACCGATTGGGGAACGCCGCCGAGCCGCGCCGCCGCCAACGCTCCTGACGACGAAGAGGAGTAAGACCCATGCGTCACCGCAAAGCTGGGCGAGCGCTTCGCCGTACCAGCGAGCAGAAGCTCGCGCTCATGCGCAATCTGGCCACGTCGTTGATCGAGAATGGCGCGATCGAGACGACGGAAGCGAAGGCCAAGGAGCTTCGGCCGTTCGTGGAGAAGCTGATCACCAAGGCGCGCTCCGGCACGCTGCACTCGCGCCGCCTCGCCGGCCGGCACGTGCAGAAGCGTGAAGCCGCCGACAAGCTGTTCAAGGAAATCGGGCCGCGGTTCGCGAAGCGTCCGGGCGGCTACACGCGCATTCTGAAGACCGGCCACCGCAAGGGTGACGGCGCAGACATGGCGCGCATCGAGCTGATCGAGGGCTGACCAGATGCCAATCAACAGGAACCGGTGCTTCACCTGCGACCGCGGCGTTGCGTTCGGCAACAACGTTTCGCACGCCAACAACAAGACGCGTCGTACCTGGAAGCCGAATCTGCAGGTCGTTCGCGTCGTGGTCGACGGCAAGATACAGCGCGTGAAGGTCTGCGCGCGGTGCCTCCATGCGGGCAAGGTCCAGCGAGCCCCGCGCGGAGCGAGGGTTGCCTGAACCCGCCTCGGTCCGAAGAACAGGGAGCTCCTTCGGGGGCTCCCTTTTTTCTGACCGGTACCCGACCACACCTGACACACCAGGCCCGTGCCGACCGCACTGATCACCGGGATTACCGGACAGGATGGCTCCTACCTCGCCGAGCTTCTCCTCGGAAAGGGCTACCGAGTCGTCGGCATGGTCCGGCGCAGCTCGACGATGGCGTTCGAGCGGGTCGCCCACATCGTCGACCGCGTGGAGTTCGTCTCGGCCGATCTGCTCGACCAGCATTCGCTGGTCGACGCGGTGCGCGAACATCAGCCAGACGAGATCTACAATCTCGCGGCCCAGAGCTTCGTTGGGACGTCATGGACGCAGCCCGTCCTGACCGGCGAATTCACCGGGCTCGGCGTGACACGCATGCTCGAAGCGGCGAAAAAGGCTGCGCCACGCGCGCGCTTCTATCAGGCCAGCTCGAGCGAGATGTTCGGAAAGGTCGTGGAGACGCCGCAGCGTGAGACCACGCCGTTCTATCCGCGAAGCCCGTATGGCGTGGCCAAGGTCTACGGGCACTGGATCACGGTGAACTACCGCGAAAGCTTCAACATGTACGCGGTCTCGGGCATCCTGTTCAACCACGAGAGCCCGCGGCGCGGCCTCGAGTTCGTGACCCGCAAGGTCACGGACGCCGTCGCTCGCATCAAGCTCGGGCTCCAGTCCGAGCTCCGGCTCGGGAACCTCGAGGCTCGACGTGACTGGGGCTTCGCCGGCGACTACGTCGAGGCGATGTGGCTGATGCTGCAACAGCCGACGCCGGACGACTACGTTGTGGGGATGGGCGAGACGAACTCGGTTCGCGACCTCTGTGAGATCGCGTTTTCCGTTGCGGGTCTCGACTACCGTGACCACGTGGTGCAGGACGAGAAATTCTTCCGCCCGGCGGAGGTCGACCTGCTCGTCGCGGACCCGTCGAAAGCGCAGCGTGTGTTGCAGTGGTCGCCGCGCGTAACCTTCAGACAACTCGTCGAGATGATGGTTCAGGCAGATCTGGCGCGCTATCAGTCCGAGTCGAGATAGGGATGCCTCGTCGCTCCGACATTCACCGCATTCTCGTCATTGGCTCCGGGCCGATCGTCATCGGGCAGGCCGCCGAGTTCGATTACTCGGGCACGCAGGCGGCGCGGGCGCTTCGCGAGGAGGGCTACGAGGTCATTCTCGTGAACTCCAATCCGGCCACGATCATGACCGATCCGGAGATCGCTCACCGGACGTACATCGAGCCGGTCACGCCAGAGTTCGTGGAGCTCGTCATCGCTCGTGAGAAGCCGGACGCCCTGCTCCCTACGATGGGTGGGCAGACGGCGCTCAACGTCGCGATGAGGCTCGCGGAAACCGGCGTGCTCGAGCGCCACGGCGTGGAGCTCATCGGCGCCAAGGCGCGGGCGATCAAGGTGGCCGAAGACCGCGCCGAGTTCGCTCAGGCGATGCACCGGATCGGATTGCAGGTGCCGCAGGGGCGCATTGCGCACACGTGGGACGAGGCGTTGTCGATCAGCGACTTCGTGGGCTTCCCGGCGATCATCCGGCCGTCGTTCACGTTAGGCGGCTCGGGCGGCGGCGTGGCCTACAATCGCGACGAGTACGAGGAGATCGTCCGCCGCGGCCTCGCCGAGTCGCCGACGAGCCAGGTGCTCATCGAGCGCAGCCTGCTCGGCTGGAAGGAGTTCGAGCTCGAGGTGATGCGCGACCATGCGGACAACGTCGTGATCGTGTGCTCCATCGAGAACATCGACCCGATGGGCGTGCACACGGGCGATTCGATCACCGTCGCGCCGGCGATGACGCTGACGGACCGCGAGTACCAGCTCATGCGTGACGCGTCTGTCGCCGTCATTCGCGAGATCGGCGTGGAAGCTGGAGGGTGCAACATCCAGTTCGCGATCAATCCGCAAGACGGCGAGATGATCGTGATCGAGATGAATCCGCGCGTGTCCCGCTCGTCCGCCCTCGCGTCCAAAGCCACCGGGTTTCCGATCGCCCGTATCGGCGCAAAGCTCGCGGTGGGCTATCGGCTCGACGAGATCCCGAACGACATCACGAAGACCACCCCGGCCTCGTTCGAGCCGGTGCTCGACTACGTCGTGGTGAAGTGTCCGCGCTTCGCGTTCGAGAAGTTCGCGCGCGCGAACCCATATCTCACGACGCAGATGAAGAGCGTCGGCGAGTCGATGGCCATCGGTCGGACGTTCAAGGAAGCGTTCCAGAAGGGGCTCCGGGCGCTGGAAACCGGTCGCGCGGGCTGGACGACCGGGGAGCGGCCGCAGGATGATCGCCTGTCCGACGACTCGATCGACGCGCTGCGCGGTGCGCTGCGACAGCCGACCCCCGAACGGATCTTTCAGGTCAAGCGGGCGCTGGAAGCGGGCATGTCGGTCGATCACATCTACGAGTTGACCCGTATCGACCCGTGGTTCCTGTCGCAGCTGCGGGAGCTGCTGGACGCCGAGCGACGGTACGCGGCGCTCCCGGAGCCGACGGCCGCCGACCTGCGCCAGATGAAGCGTTTCGGGTTCTCGGACCGGCAGCTCGCGAGCCTGCGCGACGAGACCGAAGCGGACGTCCGCGCCCGCCGGTGGTCGTTAGGCATGCATCCGTCGTACAAGATGGTCGATACGTGCGCCGGCGAGTTTCCGTCGTCGACGCCGTATCTCTACAGCTCCTATGACGACGAGAGCGAGGCCCCGAAGACGGGGCGTCGCTCGGTGATCATTCTCGGCAGCGGTCCGAACCGGATCGGTCAGGGCGTCGAGTTCGACTACTGCTGTGTGCGTGCCGTCATGGCGCTCCGGCAACAGGGATACGAGACGATCATGATCAACTCGAATCCCGAAACCGTGTCGACCGATTACGACATCTCCGACAAGCTGTTTTTCGAGCCGCTCACGCTCGAGGACGTGCTGGAGATCGTGAAACGTGAAGAGCCGGAAGGGGTGATCGTGCAGCTGGGCGGGCAGACGCCGCTCAAGCTGACGCGCGGCCTCGAGGCGGCCGGCGTCCGGATCCTCGGTACATCCCCGGATGCAATCGATGTGGCGGAGGATCGCAAGCGGTTCGAGCAGATCGCCCGCGAGCTCGACATCCGGCAGCCTGACAACGGAACGGCGACGAGCGTGGACGAGGCCGTCGTCGTCGCGACACGAGTGGGCTACCCCGTCCTGGTCCGGCCGTCCTACGTCCTGGGCGGACGCGCCATGCAGATCGTCTACGACGAGCCCTCGCTCCGCGAGTACTTCGATACGGCGGCGCGCGTTTCGGAGGATCGGCCAGTCCTGATCGACTCGTTCCTCGAGGATGCGTTCGAAGCTGACGTCGATGCCATTTCGGATGGGACCCGCGTGGTGATCGGCGGCGTGATGCAGCACATCGAGGACGCGGGGATCCACTCCGGCGACTCGGCGTGCGTGCTGCCGCCGTACATGATCACCGAAGCGAACGCCGACACGATGCGGCGCCACACGGTGGCGCTCGCCAAGGCGCTAGGCGTGGTCGGGCTCATCAACGTCCAGTACGCGGTCAAGCATGGGGTCGTGTACGTGCTCGAGGTCAATCCTCGCGCGAGCCGCACGATCCCGTACGTCTCCAAGGCGATCGGCGTTCCGCTGGCGTCCGTTGCCGCCCGCGTCATGATGGGCGAGACACTGGAACAGATCGGATTCACGGAGGAGATTGTTCCGCATTACGTGAGCGTGAAGGAAGCCGTGTTCCCGTTCACGAAGTTCCGGGAGTTCGATCCCATCCTCGGTCCCGAGATGCGCTCGACGGGCGAGGTCATGGGCATCTCGAATTCCTTCGGCAGCGCGTTCGGCAAGGCCCAGCTGGCGGCCGACAACGCGCTTCCGCTCGAGGGCGCGGTGCTGATCACGGTCAACGACGCGGACAAGCCCACCGTGACGCCCATCGCGCGTCAATTCCACGAGATGGGTTTCGAGATCTACGCCACGCCGGCCACGGCGCGTTATCTGCGCGGACGGGGCATCCAGACGAAGGAAGTGTTCAAGGTGCACGAGGGGCGACCCCACGGGATCGACCTCATCGTGAATGGCGACATCCAGTTGCTGATCAACACGCCCCTCGGGAAGCACGCGCAGCGTGACGACTACACGCTGCGACAGGCGGCGATCGCGAACCGCGTGTCCTACATCACGACGTTGTCGGCGGCGACGGCGGCGCTCAACGCCATTCTCGCCATGCGGTCGCGGACGCCGGCGATTCGCTCCTTGCAGGAGTGGCACGAGGATCTGCGGATCTGGCGGGAGTCCGGCGGGAAGAGCGACTCGGTGCAGCGCGCGACACCGCTGTCGGTCAGTGCCGTGCGTTAGGCGCCCGTCGCCGCGATGAGCACCTTCATTCACCAGTCCGCCTTCGTCGACGACGGTGCCGTCATCGGCGACGGCACGAAGATCTGGCACTTCTGCCACGTGATGCCGGGCGCGGTCATTGGCGAACGCTGCAGCCTCGGGCAGAACGTCGTCGTCATGCCGGGGACGCGCATCGGCAACAACGTGAAGATCCAGAACAACGTCTCGATCTACGAAGGCGTCGAGCTCGAGGACGATGTGTTCTGCGGGCCGTCCATGGTCTTCACGAACGTGATCAACCCCCGAAGCGCGGTTTCACGCAAGTCGGAGTACAAGCGCACGCTCGTGCGACGGGGCGCGACGATTGGCGCCAATGCGACCGTCGTCTGCGGCGTCACGCTTGGGCAATATGCGTTCGTGGGCGCTGGCGCCGTGGTCACGAAAGATGTGAAACCGTTCGCGCTCGTGACCGGAGTGCCCGCTCGCCAGGTTGGATGGATGTGCGTATGTGGCGAGCGCTTGCCGGCGGCGTCCGGCCGCGACCAGAGAACAGGGAACGGGGACCGGAATGCGCGCATCGTGTG